>ERZ791812.1225-NODE-1225-length-10378-cov-13.017049_pt1 | contig 10378 bp, 7 predicted proteins | sample MGYA00510303_ERZ791812 | MGnify/ENA primary metagenome ERZ791812 (study PRJEB30046, sample SAMN00791985) | human gut metagenome | study: EMG produced TPA metagenomics assembly of the A metagenome-wide association study of gut microbiota in type 2... | reverse complement strand
CCGAGATCTTCAGCTGGGGCGTGCCTGTGCTGGGCATCTGCTACGGCAGCCAGCTGATGATGCACCTGCTGGGCGGTCATGTCTGCCGCGCTCCCGAGCGTGAGTACGGTAAGACCGAGGTGTTCGTGAACACCGAGAGCAAGCTGTTCACCGATGTACAGCCCTCTACCATCTGCTGGATGAGCCACAACGACTACATCGAGCAGGCGGCGCCCGGCTTCCAGATCACTGCCCACACCGCAAACTGCCCTGTGGCAGCCGTTGAAAATGCCGAAAAGGGTCTGTATGCGGTGCAGTTCCATCCGGAGGTGCTGCACACCGCCGAGGGCAAGAAGATGCTGCGCAACTTTGTGTACAACGTCTGCGGCTGCTCCGGCGATTGGAAGATGGATTCCTTTGTAGAGAACAACATCAAGGCTCTGCGGGAGCGCATCGGCGAGGGCAAGGTGCTGTGCGCCCTGTCCGGCGGCGTGGATTCCTCCGTGCTGGCCGCTATGCTGGCTAAGGCCATCGGCAAGCAGCTGACCTGCGTGTTCGTGGATCACGGTCTGCTGCGCAAGAACGAAAAGGAAGAGGTCTGCTCTGTCTTTGGCCCGGGCAATGCCAACGGTTTCGACATCAACTTCATCTGTGTGGATGCCCGCGACCGCTACTTCAGCAAGCTGAAGGGCGTCACCGAGCCGGAACGCAAGCGCAAGATCATCGGCGAAGAGTTCATCCGCGTGTTCGAGGAAGAGGCCAAGAAGATCGGCAAGGTAGACTTCCTTGCACAGGGCACCATCTACCCCGACGTGGTGGAGAGCGGTCTGGGCGGCGAGTCCACCGTCATCAAGAGCCACCATAACGTGGGCGGTCTGCCCGATACCGTGGACTTCAAGGAACTGGTGGAGCCTCTGCGTAACCTGTTCAAGGACGAGGTTCGTCAGGCCGGCCGTGAGCTGGGTCTGCCTGAGTATCTGGTCAGCCGTCAGCCGTTCCCCGGCCCCGGTCTGGGCATCCGCATCATCGGCGAGGTAACCCCCGAGAAGGTCGCTATCGTGCAGGACGCTGACGCCATCTGGCGCGAGGAGATTGCCAAGGCCGGTCTGGATAAGGAGATTAGCCAGTATTACGCTGCACTGACCAATATGCACAGCGTCGGCGTTATGGGCGACGAGCGTACCTACGATTACGCCGTTGCGCTGCGCGCCGTGACCACCACCGACTTCATGACCGCAGAAAGCTATGATATGCCGTGGGATGTTCTGGGCACTGTCACCAGCCGCATCGTTAACGAGGTCAAGCACGTCAACCGCGTGTTCTACGATTGCACCGGTAAGCCGCCTGCAACTATCGAGCTCGAGTAATCTGCAAACCCTGAAAAATATTGATGCAACGCAATATTTTGAGAGTCAAAAGGCTCTGTGATACTGCTTTGATACTATCAGGCGATTATTCATAAAGAGAGACATGAGAATGCCCTCTGAGAAACGGTAAGTTTTTCAGAGGGCATTTTTGTGTCTTTTATTCTTTACGCCACTTTTTCTTCGGTTCGTACCGGCCGCAGCCGTCGGCGGTTTGTGGCCAGTTGAGCTTCCATTCCAGATACTCTTCCTTGGTAATCTCGCCCTCCCGGAGCTGCTTCTTACGGAGCTGCCACTCCTTTAAGAACTCATCCAGCAGGCGATAGCGGAAACTGACTGCCATGTGCTTTTCCGGGAGGTCCGGGTCGGTGTGAAGGCCAAAGGCTACACGACCGTAGGAGGCCGGGTAAGCAGGAGGTACTATCAGGAGAAGATCTACGGGGCAGGGGAGGAGTGATAGGATGCCAGCCTACAAGGACAACAGGCAGGGCACATGGTACGCTTCCTTCTACTTCGAGAACTGGCAAGGTGTGAAGCAGAAAAAGCTGAAACGGGGATTTGCCACCAAGAAGGATGCTCTGGCGTGGGAGCGGGAGTTCCTTCTTCAACAGGCGGCAGACCTGACCATGACATTTGAAGCCTTTGTGGAAATTTATATCACGGACAAAAAGAAGCGACTCCGGGAAAACACATGGTTTACCAAGGAGCATATCATCCGAACGAAAATCTTACCGTATTTCAAAGAAAAACGGCTCAGCGGGATAAAGCCACGGGATGTGATCGCATGGCAGAACGAGATGCTGAACTACCGGGACAAAAACGGCAAGGCCTACTCGCCGACCTACCTCAAGACGCTGCATGGACAACTCAGTGCCATTCTGAATCACGCCGTCCGGTTCTACGGGCTGAAATCAAACGCAGCAGCCACAGCCGGGTGCATGGGGTCAGAAAAGCACAAGGAAATGCTTTTCTGGACAAAGGAAGAGTACCTCAAATTCGCAGAAGTCATGATGGACAAGCCGCAGTCCTACTACGCCTTTGAAGTTCTCTACTGGTGTGGCATCCGGGAGGGCGAGCTGCTGGCTCTGACTCCAGCAGACTTCGACTTGGACAAGGGGCTGCTCTCCATCACCAAATCCTATCAAAGGCTGAAAGGCCGGGATGTGATCACCGACCCGAAAACACCCAAGAGCGTCCGTGTCATCCAGATGCCGCAGTTTCTGACGGACGAGATCAGAGACTATCTGAAATCCCTCTACAAAGTCCAGCCAGACCAGCGGATCTTTGAGGTGACCAAGAGCTACCTGCACCACGAGATGGACAGGGGAGCCAAGGAAGCCGGGGTGAAGCGGATACGAATCCACGACCTGCGGCATTCCCATGTATCACTGTTGATCGAGATGGGTTTCTCGGCTCTGGCAATCGCAGACCGGGTGGGGCATGAGAGCGTGGACATCACCTATAAGTACGCCCACCTCTTTCCATCAAAGCAGCAGGAGATGGCGCAGAAGCTGGACATGGAGCGAAGGGAGGGATGAAGATGGAACGAGTACTCGACCAGCAAGGCCGCTGGCGGAACAAGGTGGTGGCCTTCCGAATGTCCCCGGAAGAGGATGAGGTTCTGGAAGCCAAAGTAAAGCTCTCCGGGTTGACCAAACAGGAGTATATCATCCGCCGCCTGACTGACCGGGAGATCACCGTGGTAGGCAACCCAAGGGTCTACAAAGCCCTACGAGGCCAGATGGAGCTGATCTATCAGGAATTGCAGCGGCTGGCCGTGGATGAAGAAGTCCCGCCGGACTTGCTGGAGACCCTGCAAATGGTAACTCTGACGTTGAACGGACTTAAGGAGGAATGCGAATGACGGACAATAGAAAAACGACCGTACCGGGTGCATCTGTTGGCGCAGATGCGGTACAGTCGTCTGATAAAATTACCACCAATATTATAACAAATTCGGGCAAGCAAATCAATCTGCAAGCCGCGAAAAAGTCAAACAATTTCGGGCTGAACACGGTATCAATGACCGAACTGTACGACACGGTGTATCCACCCCGGAGACCCATCGTGAACGACCTGCTGTACAACGGCACCTACCTCTTTGTAGGTGCGCCCAAAGTGGGTAAGTCCTTCTTCATGGGGCAGCTTGCCTACCATGTGGCGATGGGGCTTCCGCTGTGGGAGTACGAGGTGCATCAGGGCACCGTCCTCTACCTGGCATTGGAGGACGATTACGCCCGGCTGCAGCGGCGGCTCTCCCGGATGTTCGGGGTAGAGGAGACCAACAATCTCTACTTCGCAACGCAAGCTAAGTCCGTGAGCGAGGGACTTGACCAGCAGTTGGAAGGATTCATCCGGGAGCACCCGGATGTACGGCTCATCATCATCGACACCCTGCAGAAGGTGCGGGAGATCGGCGGTGACCGATACAGCTATGCCAGCGACTACGAGATCGTGACCAAACTGAAAACTTTCAGCGACAGGTACGGCATTTGCCTGCTGGTGGTTCATCACACCCGGAAGATGGAAGCCGAGGACAGCTTTGATATGATCTCCGGCACCAACGGTCTGTTGGGTGCAGCGAAACCTCGTCCGCAGACGGAGGCCCCCGGCAGGGCGCAAAGACATCTTTTGATGGACGAAACGTCTGTCAAAAGTGCTTTTGCGTTACTTTCGACGAAAGTAACAAAGCCTTTGCCGTGTCCGGCACCAGTTACTTCCACAGAGAAAGGACGTGCGATTGAAAAGAACCATTTCCGCAATGCGGGGTCCCGGCTCCCTCAACCATAACCGGAGAAGTTTCACCGCTGAAAACGTAGACCCGAAGCGCAGCAGCCTGAATGTTATGTACCGGGATGAACCGATTCAGAAGGTGCACCACGAACTTTTTGACGAGGCAGTGAACCGCTACAACGCCAAGCAGAAGCGCAAGGACCGCTGTATCAACGACTACTATGAGCACCTGCGGACAGGCAAGCAGGAAAAGCTCTTCCATGAGTTGATCGTCCAGATCGGCAACAAAGATGATATGGGTGTCTTGACCGAGAACGGCGCACTGGCAAAGGAACTGCTGGACGAGTATATGCAGGGCTTCCAAGAACGTAACCCGACACTGCGGGTGTTCGGAGCATTCCTCCACATGGATGAAGCTACGCCCCATCTGCACATCGACTTCGTGCCGTATGTGTCCGGCTGGAAAGGCAAAGGACTGGACACCAAGGTCTCCCTGAAGCAGGCTCTGAAGGCCTTGGGCTTTGCAGGCGGCTCCAAGCGAGAATCCGAGCTGAACCAGTGGATCAACGCCGAAAAAGAGCAGCTTGCTGCCGTGATGGAGCGGCACGGCATCGAGTGGGAACAGAAAGGCACCCACGAAGAGCACCTGTCTGTGCTGGACTTCAAGAAGCAGGAGCGCACCAAAGAGGTGGCTGCACTGGAAGCGGCCAAGCAGGAGTGCCAGACCGACCTGACCGAGATGCAGGAACAGCTGGAAACAGCGCAGACAGCCGTAGAAGCCGCTGAACAGCGGGTACAGAAAGCAGAGCTGACCTACCAGAAGCAGAGCAAGGAACTGAACAAGCTGGCTCCCATTATGGATGGGCTGGAAAACCTGTCAGCGCAGTACTCCCAGCGGCCGGAGGAATGGGTGCCGGAAGCAGCCACGTTTGAGACCGCCAAGAGTTACCGGGAGAAAAAGGCCATACCGCTGATCCAGAAGCTGGTGAAGGTACTTTTTGCCCTCCATCGGAAGTACTGGGAGGTCAAGGACGAGCGGGATAAGTACCAGAATTTCTATCAGGACGAGAAGAAGGCTACCCGCCATCTGAGCCAGCAACTGAAAGAGGTGGAGGCTGAAAACTCTCAGCTCTATGCGATGAAACGTGATTTCAGGCGAGTGTGAAACTATTTCGGTGCCGAAAAGATGCAGCAGGTCATTGGGCTTATGAGGGAGCAGGAGCAGACCGCAGATAAGAGCCAGAAGAAGAACAGGCAGAACAGCGTAGAACTGTAAGCGTAGTAGACCCCCGCTAGCGGATGTTGGCGGGGGTCTGTACATATAAGTGATAATTCGACCCCGAAAAATGCAATAGAAATTTTTATCGGCTTGCAATCACGGAAAAGCTGTGGTACGCTTTACTAGGATAGTATAAAGGAAAAGTGTATCTTTTTTAGAAAAAGACACCATGGTGTACCAATAGTGGTACATTTACTATGTTAAAATGAAAGAAAACAATGCGAAAATTCGCATTTGATGGAGGAAATAAAAATGGTAGACACCAAAAAAGAACAGGAACGCGAAGAACTGCACCGTGCAATCTGGGCGATTGCTGATGATCTGCGCGGCGCAGTGGACGGATGGGATTTCAAGAGCTACGTTCTCGGTACGATGTTCTACCGTTATATTTCGGAGAACATTGCCAGCTACATCAATCAGGGCGAAATTGATGCAGGCAACCCGGATTTCCGCTATGAAGATATGTCTGATGCAGAGGCAGAGCAGGCACGGGAAGGGCTGGTACAGGAAAAAGGGTTCTTCATCCTGCCCAGTGAGTTGTTCTGCAATGTGCGGGCAAAAGCGGCCAGCGATGAAAACCTCAACGAAACGCTGGAAACAGTCTTCCGGCACATTGAGGAATCCGCAAAGGGCAGCTCCTCCGAGGGGCAGTTTGCAGGGTTGTTCGATGATTACGATGTCAACAGCAATAAGCTGGGTGCGACTGTTGCCAAGCGCAATGAGAAGCTCGTGAAACTGCTGAACGGCGTGGCAGATATGAACCTTGGCGATGTGAAAGAGCATGACATTGATGCCTTTGGCGATGCCTATGAATACCTGATGACCATGTACGCCAGCAATGCGGGCAAGTCCGGCGGCGAGTTCTTTACGCCTGCCGATGTTTCGGAGCTGCTGACCCGGCTGGGTACCGTAGGCAAGAAGGAAATCAACAAGGTCTATGATCCGGCCTGCGGCTCTGGTTCGCTGCTGCTGAAGGCAGAAAAGGTGCTGGGACGGGACGCTGTCCGCAATGGCTTCTTTGGACAGGAAATCAACATCACAACGTACAACCTGTGCCGCATCAATATGTTCCTGCACGACATTGAATTTGACAAATTCGACATTGCCTGTGAGGACACGCTGACCAATCCGCAGCACTGGGATGATGAACCCTTTGAGCTGATCGTATCGAATCCGCCGTACTCCATCAAGTGGGCCGGTGACGAGAATCCGCTGCTCATCAATGACCCGCGTTTTGCTCCGGCTGGTGTGCTGGCTCCGAAGAGCAAAGCGGATTTGGCTTTTATCATGCACTCGCTGGCATGGCTGGCTTCCAACGGTACGGCGGCAATCGTCTGTTTCCCTGGCATCATGTACCGTGGCGGCGCAGAGCAGAAAATTCGCAAGTATCTGGTGGACAACAACTTCATTGACTGCATCATCCAGTTGCCGAGCAACCTGTTCTTTGGTACCAGTATTGCCACCTGCATCATGGTGCTGAAAAAGGGTAAAACGGACAATAAAGTGCTGTTTATTGATGCTTCTTCCGAGTGCGTCAAGGTGACGAACAACAACAAACTCACCCCGGAGAACATTGACAAAATAGTGGACACCTTTGCACAGCGGGCAGAAGAAGCACACTTCTCCCATCTGGCGGAATATTCCGAGGTGCAGAAAAATGACTATAACCTGTCGGTTTCCACTTATGTGGAAGCCAAGGACACCCGCGAGAAGATCGACATTGTGAAGCTGAACGCTGAAATTGCACAAATCGTAGCACGAGAAAACGAACTGCGGGCCGCCATTGACCAGATCGTGGCAGAAATCGAGGGCTGAGATGGAAAGCAAAAAGAAAGATTCTGCATTGGTACGTTCTTCTGCGGCGGAATACCTGACCTTTGTTGCCTCTACGGGCGAGGACAAGGACAGCATTGAGATGCGCTACGAGGATGAAAACATCTGGCTGACGCAAAAGATGATGGCGACCCTTTACGATGTGGGGCTTCCGACCATCAATGAGCATATCAAAAAGATTTATGCTGACCATGAGCAGGACGAGGCGGCAACTATTCGGAAATTCCGAATAGTTCAAAATGAGGGTGGCCGACAGGTTACTCGCAGCGTGAACTACTATAATCTGCAAATGATTATTGCCGTTGGCTTCAAGGTGAACAACCAGCGGGCGGTGCGGTTCCGTGTCTGGGCGAACCAGATCGTGGAGCAGTACACCATCAAGGGGTGGGCAATGGATGAGGAGCGCCTGAAAAACGGCGGCACAGTCCTGACCAAGAAATACTTTGAAGAGCAGTTGGAGCGTATCCGGGAAATTCGCATTTCGGAGCGCAACTTCTACCAGAAACTCACTGACATTTACGCTACTTCGCTGGATTATGACCGCAATGCACTGACCACAAAAGAGTTCTTTGCAAAGGTGCAGAACAAGATGCACTATGCCGTGCATCGCCATACAGCGGCAGAGCTGATCTATGAGCGTGCCGATGCCGAAAAGCCGCACATGGGGCTTCACACATGGAAGGATGCTCCCAACGGCAAAATTAAAAAGAGCGATGTTTCGGTGGCAAAAAACTACCTGACCGAAGATGAAATGAAATCCATGGAGCTGATCGTTTCGGCATACCTTGACCTTGCCGAGAACCGTGCCCGCCGTCATATCCCCATGACCATGGAGGACTGGGCCAAGCGGCTGGACATCTATTTGCAGGCAGATGATCTGGAAGTGCTGAAGGATGCAGGCAAAATCTCGGCGCAGCTTGCAAAGATGTACGCCGAAACGGAGTTTGAAAAGTACCGCGTAGTGCAGGATCGGCTGTACCAGAGCGATTTTGACAGGTATTTGGAGGAAAACATAGAGTAAAGATGAGCCTTGAGATTTGGAGTTTCGTAGTGGATGTGCTCTCATTGATTGCAACAGTTGTATTGACAGTTGCAATCTATTGGCTACAGCGCTCACATGAAAAAGAACGTGAGCAAATGGAAGTGGAGGCGCAGAAAAAAGCTGTTGCTGAAGCGGCAAGAGTTTTTCTGATTGATAATGAAGATGAAATAGAATACTTGCCGTTGTCAGCGATTGCAAAAAGCCTGAATCTCAAAAGAAAGCATCATAGAGCGATAACGACTAAGTTTTTAAGATGTAGTGAGGAAGTCCAAAAGGAAATTCTGAAGCAAGCCAATTTTCAGCTAATAGAGGTTTCTAAAGAACAGGTGAGTGCTGCATTAAGACGACTAAAAGATGATATTAAGGCGTGCGGTTTTGGACGAGATACTTTATATGATGGGGCTAAATACTTTCATCGAGCGATGGAGTGTTATTCGGATGAAAAAATTGAAACCGTAAACCCGTACATATTTGAGGACATAAGGCGAACACACTTTTATCAAGGTGATTCACTCCAATTATTAAAAGACACGAGCTATAACGGAACGCTATACGGATATATGTATGATTACCTTCACTCCGCAGATTTGGGAAAATCCAAATGGCTACTGCAGCCACCAATTGATATGGTTTGTTTGCAATGTGATTTAGCTGGATGCCCAGAAGAAAGAATGACATTCTGGACGATGCGAATCGTTATTGACTGTTGCCGGGTATTTGCTAAATCAGAAGAAGATATTATTTTCGATGAAGATTTGATTGAAACACAGGAAGATATGTACTATTATGCGGTGATGGCACTGTACAGTACCTATATTGCAAAGAAAGAAGAGGGTGCGGATGAGTAAGCTAGATGAACTGCTCCGGGAGCTTTGCCCGAATGGTGTGGAACACAAAAGAATTGGCGATTTTGCAGTGTGCTTTCCGGGGGCTACGCCAAAAACAACACACCCTGAATACTGGGAAAATGGAACAATTCCGTGGATGAGTTCTGGCGAGGTAAATCAAGAAGAAGTTACGTTTACCGAAAAGAAAATAACCCAAAAAGGCTATGACGAAACGAGCACAAAAATGGTGCCAGTTGGAACGGTTGTTATAGCGCTAGCAGGACAAGGAAAAACAAGAGGAAAAGTAGCGATAACAAGAATCCCATTGTGTACCAATCAGTCATTATGCGCGATTGTAGTTGATGAAACAGTTATAAGCAAATATTTGTTTCATTACCTGCGATCACAGTATGCAAGAATACGAGAAATATCGTCGGGAGACGGCACACGTGGAGGCTTGAATCTAAAAATGATTAAGGCATACGTGGTGCCAGTACCGCCTATTGAGGTTCAAGAAGAAATAGTATGTATTTTAGATAGTTACACAGAAAAAATAGACGAGTTGATCCAAAATCTTATGACAGAGATTACGGCGAGGAAGACGCAATATAACTATTATAGAGATAAACTACTTAAGGCTGAAACTAACGCTCATAAGTATAAACTGGGAGAAATTGCAACAGTAACAAAACTTGCGGGTTTTGAATTTACAAACTATGTGACATATTCTGAAAACGGAAATATAATTGCGCTACGGGGGTTAAATGTAAAAAATGGACGATTGGATTTGCATGATGTGAAATATGTAGATAAAAGCGATTTCTCCAAACTGGAAAGAAGTAAACTACATATTGGAGACATGCTTTTCACCTATGTTGGAACGGTTGGACAGGTTGCTATAGTTGATGAAGAAGATAAATATTATTTGGCACCAAATGTGGCTTTGATTCGGTGCGATAAGGAAGTATTGCTTCCGCAATATATGAAATACTACTTTCAGACAACGCAGTTTTGGGATAAGCAGATAAGGCGATTGCTTCAATCGTCTTCCATGCAGAATATTCCAATGGAAAAAATCCGAAAATTTGAAATTGCGGTTCCGCCCCTCGATGTCCAAAACCGCATTGTGAATGTACTGGACAACTTTGAGAGAATCTGTTCCGACCTCAATATTGGCTTGCCTGCTGAAATTGAAGCCCGGCAGAAGCAGTACGAGTATTACCGAGATAAGCTCTTGACATTTGTGGAAACCGGCAACACAATTTTGAGCAGAGCAGAGCAGAGCAGAGCAGAGCAGAGCAGAGCAGAGCAGAGCAGAGCA
>ERZ791812.1221-NODE-1221-length-10420-cov-3.907670_pt1 | contig 10420 bp, 5 predicted proteins | sample MGYA00510303_ERZ791812 | MGnify/ENA primary metagenome ERZ791812 (study PRJEB30046, sample SAMN00791985) | human gut metagenome | study: EMG produced TPA metagenomics assembly of the A metagenome-wide association study of gut microbiota in type 2... | reverse complement strand
CGGCGCGGCTGCCGCCGATGTATTTGGGGCGGGTGCGGGCGCAGATGATGGGTGCAGCGCCGATCTGCTTGATGGTCAGGCGCACCGGCACGGCCACGCGCTTTAAGTGCATGCCAATCAGCGTACCGCCGATATCAATTCCGGCAGCGGCACGCACTTCCTCCACCAGAACCGGATGTTCAAACGCCTGCCAGCAGTTGGTTGCCCAGCTGCCGCCCGCATGGGGCTGCGGCACGGCGTTCACCTGTTCATAACCATACTTTTCGGCAGCTTCCTGCTCGATGACAATGGCGCGATTCAGGTGTTCGCAGCACTGGGCCGCCAGATAGACGCCCTGCGCTTTGAGCACTGGCAGAATACCCGCCAGCACAGCCGCGGCGGCTTCCATGCTGCTGTCCTTGCCAATATGCCCGCCAACGATCTCGCTGGAAGAGCAGCCGACTACAAAAATATCCCCGGCGCGCAGGTGTGCAGCCGCCAGCAGTTCTTCCGCTGCCTGGCGTGCCTGCGCCGTAATGGCGGCGCAATCCGGTTTTTGAACGGTGTTTTGTTCCATAATCTACCCACCTTTTTCATTTATTGATCCGGCATTATTATAACACGGGATGCAAGGTTTGTACATTCTTAAACGGTTCTAAACCAATCTTACCCCCATACAAAAACGGTGCAGCAAAGCCGCAGCCTGCTGCACCGTTTTGGGGCACTGCTGAAAACAAACTTATTCTCAGCGCTTGATATCGTAATTCATGTTCATCAGGTTGCGGATGGTGGAAACATCATCGGTGATGTTGGCATCGCCATGGATGGTGTGCTTGATGGCGGAGCTTGCCACCGCAAAGTTGACCATATCCATCGGCTTGTAGTTGTGCAGCATGGCGTAAATCAGGCCGCTGGCAAATGCATCGCCGCCGCCTACACGGTCCAGAATATTAAAGGTAAACAGCTTGCTTTCAAAGGTATGGTCCTCATACCACATAAAGGCTTTCAGGCTGTTCTCGGAGCCGGAATGGGCATAACGCACATGGCGGGCAATGCACTTGATGTTGGGGTAACGCTCCACAAAGCGCTGGAAGATCTCATCCTGCTGTTCATAGCTGGGCTGTAGGGGCACGCCGTCTTTCCAGTCGCCCTGGGCGTGGTCGGCATCGTCTTTCCACAGGTGGTAAGGCTCAATGCCAAACAGAACATCCACATAGGGCAGGCACTTGGTGCAGTAGTCACGGGCTTCTTCCCAAGCCCACAGGGTGGAGCGGAAGTTGCCGTCAAAGCTGACGGTCAGGCCCTTTTCCTTGGCTTTTTTCAGGCAGGCCATCACAAAATCGGCGCAGTTCTGGCCCAAAGCCGGGGTAATGCCGGAAAGATGCAGCCAGTCAAAGCCGTCCAGCAGGGCGTCCAGATCCACTTTGGAAAGGTCATACTCCGTAAAAGCGGAGTGCTTGCGGTCGTAAGTAACCTTGCTGGGGCGGATGCCGTAACCGGTTTCCAGGTAATAGGTGCCCAGACGATGGGTCGGGGTTTCCTCCGGGGTGGAAAGGATCATCGGGGTGCAGTGCACATCATTGGAGCGCAGCCAGCGCACCGCACTTTTGCCCAAAGAGTTGTTGGGCACCACGCTGAAAAACGTGCTGTCCACACCCAGGTTGGCAAGAGCCAGGGCAATGTTGGCCTCGCTGCCTCCATAGCTGGCTTCAAAGTTGGAAGCCATACGGATCTTTTCATAGTTCGGCGGGGTCAGGCGCAGCATGACCTCACCAATCGTAATAAATTTAGCCGGGCTGTCGTTATGCAGGAGCAGGGGGTTAAAATGTTCCATAACATCTACCTCTCTTTTCTGGTCCCACGGGCAAAACCAGGTCATGGCCCGCCGCAGGGTTTGTTATGTCGTATTTATTGTACCGTATTTTCGTCCCGGTTTCAACGATTTTTACACAAACTGCGCTCATATTTTGCGTTCCTTTTCACTGTTGCACAAAAAGGGCGGTACCGGGCGGCAAAAAACATCGCACACCCATGATTTTTTGCCGCCCGGTTCGAATTGCATTTTAATGTCTTTTATTGTATAATAGTGTAAATTGTGCCTTGGCGGCGGCTGCCGCGCGGGGTGTTGATACAAGTGCCGCACAAAACAGCGTTCTGACGTTTTATGCAGGCCATAAATCTGGAGGGAGCCAAACATGGCCGAAACAATGCAGGTCTCCGCGCAGCGCGCCTGGACCCACCTGAAAAAATACCAACCGCTGATCCATGAACTTGTCAGCCGCGATCTGAAAGTCAAATACCGCCGCAGCTTTCTGGGTTACATCTGGAGCATTTTGAACCCGCTGCTGATGATGCTGCTGCAAAGCATCATCTTTTCGTACATGTTCCGCAACGATATCCCAAACTTCCCGCTTTACCTGATCTGCGGCAACACCCTGTTTACCTTTTTCAATGAGACCACCAGCATGGGCCTGACTTCTGTTATCCAGAACGCCCCGCTGATCAAAAAGGTGTACATTCCCAAGTTCATCTTCCCCATCAGCCAGGCGGTTTCCCGCTTTGTCACCATGCTGTTCAGCTTTGGTGCGGTTCTGCTGGTCATGATCTTTACCCGTGCCACCTTCTATTGGACCATCTTTTTGAGCTGGCTGCCGCTGGTGCTGCTCTTCTTTTTCAGCTGCGGGCTGGGGCTGCTGCTTTCCGCGCTGGCGGTGTATTTCCGTGATATGATGCACCTGTACAGTATCCTTACCATGGGTTGGATGTACGCCACCCCGCTGTTCTACCCCATCACCGCCCTGCCGGAAACCCTGCAGAAACTGCTGAAGCTGAACCCGCTGTACCACTACATCAACCTGTTCCGCAACCTGATGATGTACGGCAACATTCCCGGCCCCAACACCTGGATTGCCTGCATTTCTTGCGCCGTTGCCTCTATGGCTATTGGCCTGTTGGTGTTCCGCAAACTGCAAAAGAACTTTATCCTGTATATCTGATGTGAGGTAACGTATGGACGAGATTATTAAAGTCAATGACGTTTCCATGCGCTTTAACCTTGCGCAGGAAAAAACTGAGACCCTGAAAGAATACACCGTAAAACTGCTGACCCACAAGCTGTTTTTTAACGAATTTTACGCACTGAAACATGTTTCTTTCAGCATGAAGCGCGGCGAATCCCTGGCGCTGATCGGGCGCAACGGCAGCGGCAAAAGCACCATGCTGAAAGTGATTTCCGGCGTGATGTACCCCTCCGGCGGCAGCGTTGCCGTCAACGGCGAAATTGCCCCCATGATCGAGCTGGGCGCCGGTTTTGACATGGATCTGACCGCGCGGGAAAACATTTTCCTGAACGGCGCGGTGCTTGGCCACGACCGGGACTATATGATGGAGCATTTTGACCGCATCATTGCATTTTCGGAGCTGAAAGATTTTGTGGATGTTCCGGTCAAAAACTTTTCCAGCGGCATGATCGCTCGTTTGGGCTTTTCCATTGCCACTGAAGTACAGGCCGACATTCTGGTTTGTGACGAAGTGCTGGCCGTTGGCGACTTTATGTTCCAGCAGAAATGCCACCGCCGCATGGAAGAGATGCTTTCCAACGGCACCACGCTGCTGTTCGTCAGCCATGATATCAACCAGGTGCAGCAGCTGTGCCAGCGCTCCATCTGGCTGGATCACGGTGTTCTGCGCGGGGATGGGCCATCGCGTGAAGTCTGCGCGGACTATGTGCGCGCTATGGAGGCCGGTGAAACCTGATGGAAAAGCTGCTGACGGTTTCGGTTGCCGCCTATAACGGCGCTGCCACGCTGCAAAAAGCGCTTGAATCCTGCCTGGTGGCGGATGAAAGCCTGCAGGCGCTGCTGGATGTGATCATTATTGATGATGGCTCCACCGATGGCACCGCCGCGCTGGCGCAGGCCTTTGTGCAGGCACACCCCGGCAGTTTCCGGCTGGTGAGCAAGGTGAACGGCGGGTACGGCTCCACGCTGAATACCGCGGTAGAGCTGGCCTCCGGGCGGTACTTTCGCACGCTGGACTGCGATGACTGGTTTGACACCAATGCTTTGCAGACCCTTTTGCGCCGCCTGCAAAACTGCACGGCGGATGCGGTATACACCAACTACCGCACCGTGCAGGAAAACGGCAGCGGAAAGGCCTTTGATGTCTGCTGCAAATTTGATACAAACCGTGTGTATGCTGTGGGTGAAGTGCAGCAGGCCACACCTGATTTGTGCATGGAGATGCACGCGCTGACCCTTTGCACCAAAACTCTGCGCGCCGCATGGCACCCCATGCCGGAGCATTGCAGCTACACGGATATGGGCTATACGTTTGTTGGCATGGCTGCGGCGCAGACCATCTGCTTTGTGCCGGTGGTTCTGTACCAGTACCGCCTGGGGCGGGATGGCCAGAGCGTGAGCATGGCCAGCTACCGCGCCCACACGCAGGATTACATCCGCGTAGCGCGCATTCTGTTGGATGTTGCCGAACCGCTGGCCGCACAGCCTGCCCCCGCCGGGCGGGACCTGCTGCTGGTGCAGCGGGCGCGGGATGTGGCGCAGTACCTGATTGAGCTGTACCTGCGCTTTCCCCCCGACCGTGAAACCGGCCTGGCCCTGCGCCGGTATGACGAGATGCTGTGCCAGACTTACCCACACATCGCTGCCATGATGACCAACAAAAACACCCGTCTGCTGCGGGCCGGGCGTTACCTGCCCTACCGCACATTGAGCGCATGGGCGCGCGGAAAACAATCCAACGGCGGCATTTTATAATGCTGTGCCGGATACTTGAATACTTTGCCGGATATGATAAGGCAAAAAGTGAAAGGAGAATACCGTATGCTGCTGCAAAAGCTGCTTTGGCCCCGCGTGGGCATATGCACCGAGGACCGACTGTATTACCGTATGAAAGCCCCCAGCTTCCGCGATGAGGGGGATATCCTGCGCATTGAGCAGGGCGAACGCGTCTGCTTTGATACCTACTTTAACAGCGTCAGCGCAGACAAATGGCGCCGCTACACCGCCGCGCAGAATTTTTCGCTGCGGCTGAAACTGAGCGGCAAGCTGCGCGTTGTGCTGTGCAGCCGCCATTTCATCAACAGCCAGAGCGTGCGCGCCGTGCTGGCCGAAAAAGTAGTGCAGGCGGATTCCGTGCAGGAATTCTGCTTCGATTTTCCCAAGGGCGCTGACGGCATACTGTTTTTTGAGCTGCAGGCCCTGAGCGGCAATGCCGCCTATTGCGGCGGCGCTTATGAGTGCGATGCCGCTGAAAAGGATGTGCAGCCCGTCAAAATCGGCGTGGATATCTGCACCTTCCGCCGGGAGCCGTTCGTTATGGGCAACATTGCCCGCATGCGCAGCGATATTTTGGAAAACGCCGCCAGCCCGCTGCACAACCACCTGGAAGTGTTTGTTTCCGATAACGGCCAGACGCTGGATTACGATAAGCTGAACAGCGATACCGTGCATGTTGTGCCCAACGCCAATGTGGGCGGTGCCGGCGGCTTTACCCGCGGCATGATCGAGATCCTGAAAGCCAACGAAAATGGCGCAGGCGTTACCCATGTACTGGTCATGGATGATGACATTGTGCTGGATACCGATGTGCTGCTGCGCACCTACACCCTGCTGAGCCTGCGCAAGTCGGAATATGCGGATGTATTTGTCGGCGGTGCCATGCTGCGGCTGGACCGCCCTAACATTCAGGTAGAAAACGGCGCCGCCTGGAACCAGGGCCAGTTGATCAGCCACAAAGCCAACTTTGATCTGACCAAGGTTGACCTGTGCGTTGCCAATGAGCTGGAAGAACACCATGAGTATAACGCCTGGTGGTACTGCTGCATCCCCATTGCCGTTGTGCGGCCGGACAACCTGCCCATGCCCATCTTTATCCGCGGCGATGACATTGAATACGGCCTACGCAACTGCAAACGCCTGGTCACCCTGAACGGCATCTGCGTATGGCATGAGCCGTTTGAGAGCAAGTATTCTTCCTCGATGTACTACTACATCCTGCGCAACCAGTGCATTGACAACAGCATGCACTGCCCCGGCTATGATGCCAACGCCCTGAAAGCCGACCTGCGCAGCCAGGTGATGGGCGAAGTGAACCGCTACCGCTATAAGAATGCTGACCTGCTGATCCGCGGCGTGCGCGACTTTTTGAAAGGCATTGACTGGCTGGAACAGACCGATGCCGAAGCCCTGCACAAAGAGATTATGGCATATGGCTACAAGGCCCAGCCGGTGGACCAGCTGGATGTTCCGTTTGATTATTCCCGCTACCTGTACGCCACCAAAGAGGAAGAAAAAAACAAGGGCAAGCTGAAAGAACTCAAGGTCAAGCTGACCCGCAACGGCTGGCTGGTGCCCCCCACCCGCGAAAACACTGTTGTGAGCATGATGCACATGACCGCCTACAATGCTTACCGCGTGCAGAAGGTACTGAACTATGATTCCAACTCCCAGAAAGGCTTTGTGACCGAGCGCAGCAAGGAAGAATACAGCCGCTGCGTGCGCGAGATGAAAGCCTGCATGAAGGAGATCGACGCCCAGTTTGACGCTGCCGCCCGGAGCTACCGCGAGCGCTGCGGCGAAGTGCGCAGTCTGGACTTCTGGAAAAAGTATCTGAACCTGGACAAGTAATTTTACCGGGCCTATCCCCGGTTTTCCCTGGAAAGGAATCTTACACTTATGGCCAAAAAAAAGGCAAATTCGTTTGTTCTTACCATTGCGGGCATTGCTGCTGCCACCGTGATCGGCGTGGTCGGGGTCAAGCTGACCCCTGCCCCGCATGTGATTTTCAGCCTGGCCCCCAACGCAGAACCACAGGCTACCGCTGAGCCGGAGCCCATCGGCTGCGTGCTGGCCGGTACCGGGCAGGTTGTGGATTTTGCGAATCCCGGCGCAGAGGAATATGTTTCCCTGCTGGATACCGACAGCCAGAGCCTGACCGAGCGCTATGCCCTGCCCGCTTTGGAGCGGATGACCCAGTCCGACACCGAAAGCCTGATTGCCCCTTTGCAGGTCATCCAGCGCATTCAGACCCTCGGTATTGACCCTGCCACCTTTGATATCCCGGAGGCCAACTGGAAAAACCTGTACAACTCTGTCATGACCCGGCTGGCCCCCCTGGCCACCGCCGAAACCGCCCAGGCTGTGAATTTTACCGGTTCCAGCCTGGCAGAACTGAATGACTTTCTGGCAGCCAACCCCGGCAGCACGGTGGAGGTCATCTCCCCTGCTCTGGTGATGGATGCCACCCTGGTGGTACCCACTGGTACGATCCTGCACGGCAACGGCGCAGTGCTGACCCCCGGCAATGAAACGCTGGACAAAGCCATTGTTCTGGACCAGGCGGAAAATACCGCCGTGACCGGCTTTGTCATCAACGGCGGGTGCAATTACGGTGTGTATGTCAAGAATTCCAGCAGTTTCTATCTGGCTGACCTTGACATCAGCAATGTTTCCCTCAAGGGCCTTTGCGTTATGGGGGAGAACACCGGCTTTGCACTGGTCAATAACAGCATCCATGAAAACCAGAATGGTGCCATTTTCCTGAACGGCGAGATCAGCAATGGCGTGATCGAGGGCAACCGCATTGAAAATAACTCTGGTGCCCGCAACCTGACCGCCGGGCTGGTGCTCTGCTCCATGCCCATTGAGGACATTGAGACCGCCTACAATCCGTTCCCGGATGAAATGCTGTACGATATTTTACAGTCTCCCCATCAGCTGGTTGTGCGCGGCAACACGGTTGCGCAGAACCATTCCTCCGGCATTTATTCGGAAAGCGGCTACCTGAACTATTATGTAGAGAACACGATCTACAAGAACGAAAAAGAGGGCATGTGCCTGGATTACGGCTCCTTCGGCAACTACATTACCGGATGTGAGATCCGCCAGAACGGCGGCCGCAACCGCATGAGTGATGAGGATCTGGAAGCTGACTTTATTCTGGATCAGGGCCGCATGGCGGATGGTTCCTCCCCCGCCAAGCTGCCCGGCATCTCGCTGGATAACACCGCCTACAACACCATTTACGGCAACATTGTGCGGGACAATTACGGTTCCGGCATCAAGGCTGTGCGCTCGGCGTTCAGCAACACCATTCTGTGCAACCAGATCATTGACAACAACCGGGGTGCCAGCGATACCTTCCACTTCTTTGGTATTGAGCTCAGCACTGACTTGAACGCGGACGAAGCCGTGCAGGGCCTGGATTTTACCCCCTGCTATGAGAACATCATTGCCCGCAACACCATTTCCGGCGGGCATTACGCCGGGGTGTTTATGGGCGAAGATGCGTTCATGAATGATATTTTTGACAATACCTTTATGGACTGCACTGACTGGGCTATGGAATCCCTGAGTGAAAAATACAACTCTACCCTGAACAACATGGCAAACATGCCCACCCGCGGGATCGAACTTTCTAACGGTCAGGGCTGATGCCGCGAGGCTGCTACATGAAACAAACACTGCAAAACCGTTTCCCGCGCCGGTGGCTGCTGCTGGCTTTTGTGCTGAACTTTGCCATTGCCGCGGCTGCACTGCTGCCCTACATGATACGGGACGGCGGCCTGCTGTTGGTTGCGGCGGATTTTGACGCAGAACAGCTCTCCTACAACATGCTGTGCAACAACGCCATCAAAAGCGGCGAGGTGCTGTGGAACTGGCGCATTGATATTGGTTCAGACTTTGTATCCTCGTTCAGCTTTTACACCCTTGGCAGCCCGTTTTTCTGGCTGAGCTTTCTCTTTCCCGCCAGCGCGTTTCCCTATCTGGTCGGCTGGATCTATATGCTCAAATATGCTGTTGCCGGGCTGACCTCGTTTGCCTACTTCCGCCGCAGCGCCAGTGAGAAAAGTGCCCTTCTTGGCAGTGTGTTGTATGCATTTTCCGGTTTTTCCTGCATCAACGTGGTGTTCTATCACTTCCATGATGTGATTGCCCTGTTCCCGCTTTTGATGCTGGGGCTGGACAAACGCATGCAGGAGGGCAAAAAAGCTCCGTTCCTGTTTGCCGTTACCATCAACGCGCTGGTCAACTATTACTTCTTTATCGGGGAAGTTTTCTTCCTGGTGTTTTACTATGTTGCGCGGTATCTTTTTGGCGGCGAGGACGCCCGCCCCTGGGCAGACCTGCGCAAAAATGCCCGCAAAATTCCGGCCTGCATCCTGGAAGGCTGTCTGGGCGTCGGCATGGCGGGGGTACTGTTCATCCCCTCCATTGCGGCGGTTCTCAATAATCCCCGCGTATCGGATCACATCAGCTTGAGCCAACTGACCTTTGACTGGCCCAATTACCTGCAAATGCTGCGGGCGCTCTTCTTCCCGGCGGAGAATATGTTCAATTTTTCCGCTGTGGTGCATGATAACTGGTATTCCATCGCGGCGTACCTGCCCTTGGTAGGCGTCTGCCTGGTTCTGGCTTATCTGCTGCGCTGGAAGTGGGACTGGCTGCATGTGCTGCTGGTGGGGCTGTTCCTTGTAGCAGCCAGCCCGGTCAGCAACAGTCTGTTCGTCATGTTCACCAGCGAGCCGTACCGCCGCTGGTATTACATGCTGGTGTTCCTGCTGGTGCTGGCCACCATCAAGGTGCTGGACCATCTGCAGGACTATCCTTGGCGTGCGGGCTGCGGTATTTCGGCTGCAGTCATCGCCGCCATCACGCTGTATCTGTACGTCAAGCGCGATACCATGGTGTATCGCAAATACTGGCTGGTTGTGTTGACATTGATTGCCATCGGCGGCGTGGTTCTGCTGTTTGCTGCCCTGGGCGGGGTGCGGCGGCTGCGCCTGCGCCGCCCCATGGCTGCCCTGACGGCCTGCACTGCTCTGGTTGCTGCACTGACCACCGGTTTTACCGTGGGCACCTATCAGCGTGCCTACACCCAGACGATCGGCCTGACCACCACAGAAATTTATGGTGACGTTATCCACAGCGGCGACGGCCTGCCTGATGCCCTGCCCTACCGCTATTATTTCTGGGAGCCGTATTCCAACCGCGGCATGGCGGCTTACCTGCCGGACCGTACCAGCTTTTTGAGCACGCTTTCCCCCTCCATCTTTACACTGTATGATGCCCTGGGGGATGAGCGCCACGCCATTACCCCCGCCGGGCCGGAGGGCACCAACGAGCTGCTTTCCGTTGGGTATTATATCCGCAACAACTCCGACTGGCCGGATGAAATCTACACCAGTTTTTCCAACGGTCACGAGCAGATCAACGTCTATCAGGATTCCCACGCCCTGCCCATCGGCTTCTGCTATGATACCTACATGACCCGCAGTGCGTTTGACGAGATTGACCCCGCCGAGCGCGCCCATGCCATGTTAAAGACCCTTGTGGTGACAGACGAGGACAAAGCCACGGTTTCCACCATACTGCGCCACTATGATGCCGTGCTGGATGGTGAGATCAGCCAGGAAAACAAG
>ERZ791812.1218-NODE-1218-length-10444-cov-4.280296_pt1 | contig 10444 bp, 7 predicted proteins | sample MGYA00510303_ERZ791812 | MGnify/ENA primary metagenome ERZ791812 (study PRJEB30046, sample SAMN00791985) | human gut metagenome | study: EMG produced TPA metagenomics assembly of the A metagenome-wide association study of gut microbiota in type 2... | reverse complement strand
ACGACTACCAGAAGCTTTCGGGCTACCGGCGGGGGGTTTTTGCGCTATGGGATGAGCGTGATGAAAAATATCTCAAAAATTTTACACAAATCAGACCCGGAAGGGTGGCGGCGGGGGTGGGATTCTGCTATACTGATTCTGGTACGAAAAGGAGGAGAGAGGATATGCCATCTACTTATGCACACCGCCGCTTTGGTGCGGATGTTCTGGTGCAGCTGCCCAGGGAGCTGCGGGAAAAGATCACCCCGTACCGGCCGCTGTATGATATGGGCCTGCACGGGCCTGACCTGATGTTCTACTACCGGGCATTGCAGTCCAACCCCGTGAACCGGCTGGGCAACGCCATGCACGAGCAGCCGGGCCGGGTGTTCTTTACCCGGGCCCGGGGCGTGGTGAACACGGCCCGCAACAAGAATGCCGCGCTGGCCTATGCGCTGGGGTTCGTCTGCCACTTTGCACTGGACAGCACCTGCCACCCCTATGTGGAGCGCTACACCCGGGAAAGCGGTGTGAGCCACTGCGAGATCGAGACGGAGTTTGACAACCAGCTGATGCGGGAGGACGGGCTTGACCCGATGCACTTTTTCACGGCGGGGCATATCCGCCCCAACCGGGAGTTTGCAAAGATCATTGCGCCGTTCTACGAAAATGTCACGGCAGACGAGACCTACGGAGCCATGCGGGGCATGGTGCGGGTGCACCATCTGCTGCAGGCTACCAGCCCGGTCAAGCGCTGGGTGGTGTTGACGGCCCTGAAAGCGGCAGGTACCTATGATGTCATGCACGGGCTGGTGGCGAACCTCCAGCCCAATCCCCGGTGCGAGGCCAGCGACAAAGAGCTGGAAGCGCTGTATCAGAAGGCGCTCCCGCTGGCAGTGCGGCTCATCACGGAATATGTGGAAGGGCTCTCCAACGGCGCACCGCTGGACAAGGCCTATGACCACACCTTTGGAGAATTTTGAGAGGAACGTAAATGAACGAAGCAAAGCAAAAATTTCGCCTGACCAGCCTGGAACGGGCGTGGATCTTATACGATGTGGGCAACTCGGCGTTTGTGCTGCTGGTGGCAACGCTGATCCCCATCTTCTTCAACGCACTGGCTGAGGAGGGCGGCCTGAGCTCGGTGGAGTATCTGGCCTACTGGGGCTATGCAGCCTCGGCGGTCACGGTCATCACGGCGGTGCTCAGCCCGATCCTTGGCACACTGGCCGACACCCGCAACTTCAAAAAGCCCATCTTCACCTTCTGCGTGGCAGTGGGTGTGATCGGCTGCTGCGCCATGGGGATGGCAAACACCTGGCTGCCGTTTCTGCTCATTTTCATCTTTGCCAAGGTGGGCTTTTCGGGCAGTCTGGTGTTCTATGACTCCATGCTCAGCGATGTGACTGTGCCGGACCGGATGGATGAGGTCTCCTCCAAAGGCTATGCCTGGGGTTACATTGGCAGCTGTGTGCCCTTTGTGGTCTGTCTGGCGCTGGTGTTGGGGGCCGGGAGCATCGGTATCTCCCAGATGACAGCGCTGAACCTTGCCCTCTTTATCACCGCCGCCTGGTGGCTGGTGACCACCCTGCCTCTGCTGCGCCAGTATAAACAGGTGCACTTTGTGGAGGTGCAGGAACATGCCATCCGGCAGAGCTTTGCCCGCATCGGCCACACCCTCCGCCACCTGAAAGAGGACAGGCAGGTGTTCTGGTTCCTGCTGGCCTTTTTCTGCTACATCGATGGTGTGTACACCATCATCGATATGGCCACGGCCTACGGCACGGCCCTGGGGCTGGACACCACCGGCCTGCTGCTGGCGCTGCTGGTCACCCAGATCGTGGCCTTCCCCTCGGCACTGGTGTTCGGGCGGCTGAGCGGGCAATACCCCTCGGGCACCCTCATCCCGGTCTGCATCGCAGCCTACGCGGGCATTGCGCTGTTTGCCTTTTTCCTGAAGCACCAGTGGCAGTTCTGGGTGCTGGCCGTTGTGGTGGGCATGTTCCAGGGCGGCATCCAGGCGCTGAGCCGGAGCCATTTTGCCAAGATCATCCCGCCGGAAAAATCGGGCGAGTACTTCGGTTTGTTCGATATCTGCGGCAAGGGCGCATCCTTTCTGGGCACCATGATCGTCAGTGTGGGCAGCCAGCTGACCGGCAGCGCCAATGTGGGCGTGGGCAGCCTGATCGTGCTGTTCGTTGTGGGATTCGTGCTGTTCCGGGTGTCGGATCAAAAGTGAATTTAACCCTCTCAGTCAAAGCCTTCGGTTTTGCCAGCTCCTCCGAAGGGGGAGCCTATTGCGGGCCTTGGATAAAGGCAGCATAGCCTCTCCCTTTGGGAGAGGTGGCATTGCGCAGCAATGACGGAGAGGGCTTTTTTGTTCGTTGCGTCTTACCGGAAGGCGTGGTACAATAGGGCCAAACACTTTGAAAAAATATGACCCAAAGGAGAAACAACATGAACTATCCCGGTTATACGCTGGTGCGCCGCGAGGACTGCCCGGAGCAGCACGGTGTGCTGACGGTTCTGAACCACGATGTGAGCGGGGCCACTGTCCTGCTGGTGGAGAACGAGGACACCAACAAGGCGTTCGGCATCGGCTTCGGCACCTTCCCCTCCGACGACACCGGTGTGTTCCACATTCTGGAGCACTCGGTGCTGGCGGGCAGCGAGAAGTACCCCGTGACCTCGCCTTTTTTGCAGCTGCTCAAGAGCAGCATGGCCTCCTTCCTGAACGCCATGACCTTCCCGGACAAGACGGTGTATCCCTTTGCCACCCCCAACGAGACCGATTTCAGGAACCTGATGGACGTGTACCTGAACGCCGTGTTCTGCCCGCTGGCCATGGTGGACAAGGCCGTGTTCGAGCAGGAGGGCTGGCACCGGGACGCGGACGGCACGGTGAGCGGTGTGGTCTACAATGAGATGCAGGGTGCGCTGGCCTCCCCGGACGCGCAGCTGCAGAACGCGCTGGAGCGGGCCATGTTCCCGGATACGGCCTACGGCTTTGTGTCCGGCGGCGACCCGGCCTCCATCCCGGCCCTGACCTATGAAAAATACCAGCGGGTGTACCGCCGCCATTACAGTGCCGACAACTGCTGCATCACCCTGTATGGCAAGATGGATATGGCCGAGAAGCTGGCGTTTCTGGATGAGCACTACCTGAGCAGGATGCCCAAGGGCACCAGCCGCCCCCGGCTGACGGTGCAGGACCAGCAGAACGGTGTGCGTGTGTACATCCCGTACTACACCGAAAACCCCGAGCCGGATCAGGTGCAGTGTGCGCTGGCCTGGTACACCGGCGCGTTTGCTGACCGGGAGCGCCAGCTGGGCGTGGAGATCCTGCTGGATGCCCTGCTGGGCACCAACCAGTCCCCGCTGAAGGCAGCTCTGCTGGAGCAGAAGCTGGGCGCGGATATCGACATTGGCTTTGACGACAGCACCCTGCAGCCCACGCTGGAGCTGGTGCTGCGGGGGGCCACCGCAGAGACTGCCCCCAAATTTGCAGCTGGCGTGAAACAGGCTGTGACCGACCTGCTGGCGGGGGGCATCCCCGAGGAGCTGCTGCTGGCCAGCCTGAACGCCATGGAGTTTGCCTCCCTGGAGCGCCCGGGCAGCCTGCCCGACGGTGTGCTGGATGCCATCTATGCCGCCACCGGCTGGCTCCACACCGGCGACCCGGCTCTGCTGCTCCACACCGACAAACTGTTTGCTTCCCTGCGGGAGAAGCTCTCCACCGGCTGGTTCAACGACCTGCTGAAGGAGCTGCTGCTGGCCGAGCCGGTGCAGGTGATCCAGACCCCGGCCCTGCCCAAGAAGGACGAAGAGGATGCTGCCCCTGCCCGCAACGACGGCAAGCTGGTGCTGGACCATCCGCTGACCGTGGCCGACCTGGGCAATGGTGACAGGAGTGCTGCCGGTACAGTGGAACCGCTGGCCGGTGCGGAGCTGCTGCACCACCCCTCCAAGGGCAGCCTGTATCTGAATTTCTACTACGACCTGGGCGAGTGCACCCCGGAAGAGGTGCAGTATCTTGACCTGCTGACCGATATTATGGACGAGCTGGATACCCCGGAGCACACTGCCCGGGAGCTGCAGACCCAGCGCGCCACCTGGCTGGGCAACAGCATGGCCTGCATCAGCTTCTGGACCGGGCGGCAGGAGGGCAGCCCCTGCCACGCAAAGCTTACCTGGAACATGAGCCTGTTGGAGCGGAATCTGGACAAAGCCATTGCGCTGGGCAGTGAGTACCTCTACAAGACCTGCCTGACCGGCCCCAAGGCCGAGGAAGCCTTTGCCCGGGTGCTGAGCCAGCAGAAGCTGAGCATGGAACAGCAGTTCATCCAGCAGGGCAACCAGTACGCTGCCGTGCGTGCCGCCGCCCACTACTCAGTGGAGTATGCCCTGAGTGAGCGGTGCAGCGGCGTGACCGGGTACCACTTCCTGTGCGGCCTGCTGGAACAGGCCGACTGGGCCGCCATGGGCAAAAAGCTGGAGGCGGTGCGGGAAAAGGTGCTGAACCATGCAGCCCTGACCGTCAGCCTGCATGGCAGCGAGGAAGCGCTGGCAAAGCTGCGTGCCCTGCTGCCCGGCAGTGCCTTTGCTGCCCAGGGCCGCACCGCTGCCAAGCCCTACACAGAGGTGCTGACGGCCCCCGTGAACGAGGCATTTATCATTGACGGCGGCGTGAACTATGATATCCTGACCTGGCCCATGGAGCGGCAGGCCGACCGCCGGGTGCTGGCCCGCATTATGAGCTACGAATACCTGTGGCACAACATCCGCGAGGTGGGCGGCGCTTACGGCACCGGAATGCTGACCCGTGCCCAGACCGAGGGACTGTACACCTACCGTGACCCCCACCTGACCGAGAGCTACGAGACCTTTGCCAAGGCCCCCGGGGTGCTGGCAGGCCGGGAGTACACCGAAAAAGACCTGACCGAGTTCATCGTGGGTGCGGTGTCCGAGATGGATTCGCCCAAAAAGCCCAACGCTGAGGCCAAGGAGCTGGACCGCCGGTACTTCTGCGGCATCACCGATGCCATGCTGGCCGCGGACCGCAAGGCCATGTGCAGCGTGACGGCTGAAACGATCCGGGCACAGGCCGCAGACCTTGCAGACCGGATGGCAAACGCCACCTGTGTGGCCTTTGGCAGCAAGGACGCTGTGGAAGCGGGCAAGCAGCTGTTTGACCGCATCGAGACCTTGTAAGCAGAACCGAAACTGAATCTGTAACGAAAGCAGGCACTCTGCCTTTGCCCCGGACGGGGCGGGTGGAGTGCCTGTTTTTTTGCGCAAAAGGTACTTCACGCACCTGATGTGTCTGCGCGTGAAAAATCCGGAAGAAAAACGGAGATTTCTGCACGGTGCGATACATCGATGAAAAATGAAAGATTATTTTATACAGATTGGATTCTATGACACCAAAAGTACAAAACGACCCTGCAAAAGTGCGCACTGTTGCAGGAGACGAAAAGCTGGTATCCTTGTGCCAAGCCAAACAGAAAGGATGTGAGAACACAGGATGGCGCAAGCGAAACAGCCGGGCAGGGACAAGAGCCTTGCCAGCCTGCACAAGGCCACCGACACCCTGAGCACCATGCTGGCGCAGGAGGTCAAGGAGCTGAACGCCAGGCAGAAGGCCCAGCGTGCCGATGGCTCCGACCCGGCCCTGATGAAAGGGCTCAAGGAGGCCACGGCGGTGCTGAAGGATCTGGCCGCGGTGGCCAAGACCCTGAACGATCAGGGTGCGGATGCCGAGGCCCGGGCGTGCGGCGTGGTGCTTCTGCCAGCCGTGGAGGACGTATGAATGCAGAGATCGTATGGCGGCCCCAGCCCCGGCAGGCGGAGTTCATGCGCCGCCCGGAACCGGAAGCCCTGTACGGGGGCGCGGCAGGCGGCGGCAAGAGTGACGCGCTGGTGATCGAGGCCCTGCGGCAGGTGCACATCCCTCACTATCGGGGACTCATCCTGCGCAAGACCTACCCCCAGCTCAGTGATCTGGTGGACAAGAGCATGGCCTACTACAAGCGGGCTTTTCCTACGGCGCAGTACAACGCCACCAGCCATGTGTGGGTGTTCCCCAGCGGGGCAAAGATCTACTTTGGTTCCATGCAGTACACCAAGGACCGCACAAATTATCAGGGCAAGGCCTTCGACTTCATCGGGTTCGATGAGCTGACCCATTTCGAGTGGGAAGAGTACAGCTATATGATGAGCCGCAACCGCCCTACCGGCCCGGGCACCCGGGTCTACCTGCGGGCCACCACCAATCCCGGCGGTGTGGGGCACGGCTGGGTGAAAGCCCGGTTCATCACGCCTGCCCCGCCCGGCACCCCCATCGTGGAACAGTTCCCGGTGCGGATGCCGGACGGAACCGAGAAGGTGCTGGAGCGGGCAAGGGTGTTTATCCCGTCCAGCGTGTTCGACAACCCCGCCCTGCTGGAAAATGACCCGGACTACCTTGCCAGTCTGGCAAGCCTGCCCGAAGCGGAAAAGCAGGCCCTGCTCTATGGCAGCTGGGACAGCTTTTCGGGGCAGGTGTTCACCGAGTGGCGGAACGACCCGGGGCATTATCAGGATCAGCGCTGGACCCATGTCATTGCGCCCTTTGCCATTCCCAGACACTGGAAGATCTACCGGGGGTACGATTTCGGTTTCTCGAAGCCGTTCTCGGTGGGGTGGTACGCGGCGGATGAGGAGGGCAGGCTTTACCGCATCAAGGAGCTGTACGGCTGCACGGGCCGCCCCAACGAGGGCCTGCGCATCGATCCGGTGGAACAGGCAAGGCGGATCCGGGAGGCAGAGCAGAACGACCCGATGCTCAAGGGCCGCACCATTCTGGGGGTGGCTGACCCTGCTATCTTTGATGAGAGCCGGGGCGAGAGCATTGCCGCCATGATGGAGCGAGGCCCCCATTTTCTCCACTGGATCCCCGGTGACCACACCCGCCTGGCGGGGAAGATGCAGTTCCACTACCGGCTGGCGTTCGATGGGGAGGGGCGGCCCATGTTTCAGGTATTCAGTACCTGCAGGCACTTCATCCGCACCCTCCCGAACCTGGTCTATGACGAGAGCAATGTGGAGGACATCGACACCCGGCAGGAGGACCATATCTATGACGAGTGCCGCTATGTGCTGATGGAAAATCCCATCTCCCCGCCCCGGCAGACCGTGCAGCCTCCGGTGGGGGACGACCCGCTGGAGCTGCACCGGAGGGCAAGATTTTACAGGGTATAGGCGGCTCACCCTCTCCGTCAGCGCTGGCGCGCTGCCACCTCTCCCGAAGGGCGAGGCCTTGGCAGTTATTGCAAAGTTTGCAGTTTCGTCAGAAGCTCCCACTTTGGGAGCAACGACGACGACCGCCGCCAGCGGCGGATTGAGGGAGGAGTTGTTGGGGCAGCGGCCAGCAAGGATGCGAACAGAGTGAAGCAGACGCTGGGAGCCGCAACCCGGCTGTGGGCGAGCGGAGCGAGATTGAGAGGGTGAGGAAGCTAACAAGAAAGGAGTAAGCAATGATCGATGAAAAGCCCCCCATCGGGGCAGAAGAAGTGGCCGAAGCCACTGCCACTTTACAGAAATACAAGGCCGGAAAGGCCGCGCTGGACAAACGCATTGTGGACAACGAGCTGTGGTTCCGGATGGGACACTGGAAGAACTACCAGAACCCCATGATGGAGGGCAAGCCCCAGCCTGCCAGTGGGTGGCTGTTCAACAGCATTGCCAACAAGCACGCCGATGCCATGGACAATTACCCGGCCCCCAACGTTCTGCCCCGGGCGGCAGACGATGCGCAGACCGCACAGGTGCTTTCCAGCATCCTGCCGGTGGTGCTGGAGCAGGCAGACTATGAACAGGTGTACAGCGACACCTGGTGGCGCAAGCTCAAGCAGGGCACCGGGGTCAAGGGCGTGTTCTGGGACCCGGAGGCCCGGGGCGGCGTGGGAGAGATCGCCATCCGGCCCATGAACCTGCTCATGCTCTACTGGGAGCCGGGCGTGGCGGATATCCAGGCCTCGCCCCACTTTTTCTCCCTGAGCATGGAGAACACCAGACAGCTGGAAAGCCGCTGGCCCCAGTTGAAGGGCCACAGCGCCAGTGTGCTGGATGTGCCCCGTTTTCTCCACGACGGCGGGCTGGACACCACCGAAAAAAGCGTGGTGGTGGACTGGTACTACAAAAAGCCGGACGAGGCCGGACACACCCTGCTCCACTACTGCAAGTTCTGCAACGGTATGGTGCTCTACGCCAGCGAGAACGACCCGGCCCTTGCCGGGCGGGGCTTCTACGACCACGGGAAATATCCCTTCGTGTTCGATCCGCTGTTTATGGAGGAGGACAGCCCGGCGGGCTTTGGCTATATCGATGTGATGAAGGAATGCCAGACCGCCATCGACAGGATGAACCATGCCATGGATGAAAATGTCCTGCTGGCATCCAAGCAGCGGTATGTGCTCAGCGACACGGCGGGCGTGAACGAGGAGGAACTGGCGGATCTCAGCCGGGACATCGTCCATGTGGCCGGGCGGCTGGGAGACGAGAGTTTCCGCCCATTGCAGACCGCCGGTTTGCAGGGAAACAGCCTGAGCTACCGAAACAGCCGCATTGAGGAGCTGAAGGAGATCAGCGGAAACCGGGATATGACCCAGGGCGGCACCGCAGGCGGCGTGACGGCGGCAAGTGCCATTGCGGCCCTGCAGGAGGCGGGCAGCAAGCTCTCCCGCGATATGCTCAAGAGTGCCTACCGGGCCTTTGCAAGGGAGTGCTACCTCATCATTGACCTGATGCGGCAGTTTTACGATGAGGAGCGGGTGTTCCGTGTCATCGGGCCTGCCGGAGGCAGAGAGTTCGTGCCCTTTTCCGGGGCAGCACTGCGTGCCCGCCCCATGGGGCTGATGGGCGGCGTGGAGCTGGGAAGCCGGGAACCGGTGTTTGATATCGTGGTGAGCGCTGAGAAGAAATCTACCTTCAGCCGCCTTTCCCAGAATGAAACGGCGAAGGAGTGCTACCAGCTGGGTTTCTTTGCACCCCAGAATGCCGACGCGGCCCTAGCGGCACTGGAGATGATGGACTTTGAGGGCATCGAAAAAGTGCGCCAGAGAGTGCGGCAGAACGGCACGCTGGCACAGAAGCTGACGGCGGCCCAGATGCAGATCACGCGATTCCACGAAAAATTAAGCGGTGCGGAGGAAAATCTGAGCACGAGAGCATTGGCAAAGAACCTCTCAGGTGCCGGAGCGGTTCTATAACGGAAGGAGCGACAACAATGATCAAAGTGAATTATACGGAATTGGACGGTCCTTACGGCCCGGCCATGCGTCTGGAGGCGGCGGGCCATGCAGGCTATGCCCCGGCAGGGCAGGATATCGTGTGTGCCGGTGTCAGCACCCTGATGCAGGCACTGGTCAGCCTGCTGGCGGGCGAGGAAAACGCCCACAGCGATGCTTTTGACGAGCCCGATGGCCCCCGCCTGACGGTGACTGCTGCCCGGCCCTGTACCGCATGGGTCGAGGGAGCCTTTGAGCTGGCCAAGGCGGGCTTTGCCCTGCTGGCCGAGCGCTACCCGGACAATGTCTGCTTTGCTGACCGGAGTGCCCGGGGCAAGCAGGAGATGATGGACCTGCAGCTGTTTGCTGACGGCGGCGAAGCGGCTGCTCCTGCCCTGAGCGCGGCCCAGGAGCAGCAGGCTGTGGCATCGGGTACCCTGAAGCCCGGTGAGAAAGCGGACGCAAAGCAGGAGACGACCGCCCCGGAGGGGGAGAAGGAGGTGAAAGAGACCGAACCGGTCAAGGCGGAAGAAGGGCAGGAACAGGAACCGCCCCGCCCTGCGCTGCCAAAACGTTTCCCGGGAAGCCAGGCTGTGGATGCTCTGCACCGGCGCTGGGCTGCCGAGGAGGCCATGATGCGCCGGGCAGTGCCGGAGTTTTCCCTGCAAAAGGAGCTGGCAGACCCCGAGATGCGCCGTCTGATGCAGCTGCCCGGGATGCGGATGCTGGATGCCTACCGGCTGGCCCACTACGGGGATGCCATGCGCCAGACTGCCCGCACCGTGGAGCAGGGCGTGGTGGAGCGCATCCGCCAGCGCGGGGCACGCCCTGCTGAAAACGGCACCCACCCCGGCAGCGCCGCCGTGACCGGTGCGGATGTGAACCGGATGACCCGCAGCCAGCGGGAAGCGCTGGAACGTCAGGCACTCCATGGCGCAAAGATCAGTTTTTGAGGGAAAACCCTCTCACCGCTTCGGTCTGGCTTTGCCAGCGCCTTGCGGAGCTCCCCCGAAGGGGGAGCTTGAAATCAATGAAAGAAAGGATAATGACTATGAACAACTTCAACATTCAGCTGTTTGCCGAAACTCCCCTGAATTCCACCACCACTATGACCCCGGAGATGAAGACCTTCTACGAGAAGCGCCTCATCGACCAGGCAGAGCCCCGTCTGGTGCATGACCAGTTCGCGGACTACTATC
>ERZ791812.1209-NODE-1209-length-10490-cov-2.208146_pt1 | contig 10490 bp, 7 predicted proteins | sample MGYA00510303_ERZ791812 | MGnify/ENA primary metagenome ERZ791812 (study PRJEB30046, sample SAMN00791985) | human gut metagenome | study: EMG produced TPA metagenomics assembly of the A metagenome-wide association study of gut microbiota in type 2... | reverse complement strand
AGTTGTGTACGTTGTTGGCGACCGCCAGTTTGAACAGTGCCGTAGCGCTGTCCTTGTCCCCCAGACTTAGGTAGTACTTACCTAAATAGAAGTTGGTTTCACTGAGATGCTCAGCGAGCGAGGTGTTATCCGTTGCGTCCGCCTTGAGCCTTTCCATTAACGTTTGTTCGCTAATGTTGCCCAGGTAGAACTCGACAATGTTCCATCCCCATTGCTCTTTATCCGACTTGTTTAAGCGCTCTCTGAGTGCTTCAAGCGCCCGCTTCTCGTCGAGTTTACGCTCGGCGATATAAAGCCACAGGCTACGGAAAGGATCATTGGGATCGTCTTGATAAAACGCCAGCAGATCATCTTGCGCTAACTTGTCACGACCGCCGTAATATAATGCGATCCCGCGATTCAAGTGCGCGTAGTTGTAAGTTGGATCAAGCTCAAGTACAGAATCAAACGCTTCATAGGCAGCATCAAAATTGCCTGCCTGCGTTAAGTAAATGCCTAAGTAATTGAATACTTCCGGCATATCGGGTCGGATTGCCAGCGCTTGTGAAAAATCATTACGCGCCAGTGCCCTCAGACCGAGACTATCATACAACACTCCGCGCTCATATAAAAGCTGTGCGCGTTCGTCATCGGATAAAGCCCGACTGGCAAGAATTTGTTCCATGCGTGCCAGAATCACTTCTTGCTGTAAAGTCGGTTGCAATGGTACTGCGAGGACGGCGTCCTTACGCCAGGCGGTGCTACTGCATCCTGCCAGCGTGAGAGCTGTCGCCACGAAACACCAGCGCAAAAAAGGCTTCATTTCCCACTCCCGAAGACAACGATTGGATGAACGTCCTGTTCCCCGGCTGCAAACGAGGCGTCCTGCCCGTAAAACGCCCTCCGCAAAAGCGGAGGGCTAACGGCAACCTTACTCGCCCTGCTCGGAGCTTCCGGCGCTGCGGCAGACGGAGTCTGCTCAGTTGCTTCTTTAATGCTCAGACGGACACGGCCCTGGCGGTCAACTTCCAGAACCTTAACCGGTACTTCCTGACCCATCTGCAGGTAGTCAGTCACTTTCTCAACGCGCTTGTCAGCGATCTGCGAGATGTGAACCAGACCTTCTTTACCGCCGCCGATGGCAACGAATGCGCCAAAGTCAACGATACGGGTCACTTTACCATTGTAGATGCGGCCAACTTCGATCTCAGCGGTGATCTCTTCGATACGACGGATAGCATGCTGCGCTTTGTCGCCGTCGGTCGCTGCGATCTTCACGGTACCGTCATCTTCGATCTCGATGGTAGTACCGGTCTCTTCGGTCAGGGCACGGATAACAGAACCGCCTTTACCGATAACGTCTTTGATCTTGTCCGGGTTGATCTTGATGGTGTGGATACGCGGTGCGAATTCAGAGATATCGCCGCGCGGCGCGTTAATCGCCTGCTCCATCACGCCCAGGATGTGCAGACGCGCACCTTTAGCCTGGTTCAATGCAACCTCCATGATTTCTTTGGTGATACCTTCAATTTTGATATCCATCTGCAGCGCAGAGATACCGTCGCGGGAACCCGCAACTTTGAAGTCCATATCGCCGAGGTGGTCTTCGTCACCGAGGATGTCAGACAGCACGACGAAGTTGTCGCCTTCTTTCACCAGACCCATTGCGATACCCGCAACGGCAGCTTTGATCGGCACACCTGCGTCCATCAGCGCCAGAGACGCGCCGCACACGGAAGCCATAGAAGAGGAACCGTTGGATTCAGTGATTTCAGACACAACACGTACGGTGTACGGGAATTTGTCCATATCCGGCATGACGGCCAGTACGCCGCGCTTCGCCAGACGACCGTGACCGATTTCACGACGCTTCGGAGACCCCACCATGCCAGTTTCGCCTACGGAGTACGGAGGGAAGTTGTAGTGGAACAGGAAGGAGTCGGTGCGCTCGCCCATCAGTTCGTCGATGTTCTGCGCATCGCGTGCGGTACCCAGAGTCGCGGTAACCAGCGCCTGCGTTTCGCCACGGGTGAACAGCGCGGAACCGTGAGTACGCGGCAGAACGCCGGTACGAACGTCCAGACCACGGATCATATCTTTTTCACGGCCATCGATACGCGGCTCGCCGGCCAGTACGCGGCTACGAACCACGTTTTTCTCGATGGCGTGCAGGATTTCACCCAGCTCGTTAGCGTCCAGGGTTTCATCTTCAGCAACCAGCGTGGCGATGGTTTCAGATTTGATCACGTCAACCTGAGCGTAACGCTCTTGTTTGTCGGTGATACGGTAAGCATCGCTCAGACGGGATTCAGCCAGCGCAGCCACGCGCGCGTTCAGCGCTTCGTTGACCGCTTCCGGCTGCCAGTCCCAACGCGGTTTACCGGCTTCTTTCACCAGGTCGTTGATGTTCTGAATAACAATCTGCTGCTGCTCGTGGCCGAAGACCACCGCGCCCAGCATCTGGTCTTCGCTCAGCAGTTCCGCTTCGGATTCCACCATCAGCACGGCCGCTTCGGTACCGGCAACCACCAGGTCCAGTTTGCTGGACTTCAGTTCTTCCTGGGTTGGGTTCAGTACGTACTGGTCGTTGATGTAACCCACGCGCGCAGCGCCGATTGGGCCATTGAACGGAATACCAGACAGCGACAGCGCAGCGGAAGCACCGATCATCGCGACGATGTCTGGGTTAACCTGCGGGTTAACGGAAACGACGGTGGCGATAACCTGAACTTCGTTAACGAAGCCTTCCGGGAACAGCGGGCGAACCGGGCGGTCAATCAGACGCGCGATCAGGGTTTCGCCTTCGCTTGGACGGCCTTCACGACGGAAGAAACCACCCGGGATTTTACCGGCAGCGTAGGTACGCTCCTGGTAGTTAACGGTCAGCGGGAAAAAGTCCTGGCCTGGCTTCGCTTTTTTCTGACCCACAACGGTAACGAATACCGCAGTGTCATCCATGCTAACCATCACAGCGGCCGTTGCCTGGCGCGCCATCATGCCGGTTTCCAGGGTCACGGTATGCTGGCCGTACTGGAATTTACGAACGATCGGATTAAGCAAAATTCTATCCTTTTTATCTATAAATCACGCCATATCCACGACATAGCGTCTATTGACCCGATCTTCTGCATCCTCGCGACTAATGACAACCTTTCCCCGCCCCTGCGGATGAAGCCTCTCATTAGCCGCGCGAACCTCTGCATGAAGATCATTACTAGCAACAATACATGAGTTTTGAATGAATTGCTGCCGCCCGGTCGAAAAAAGGGGCCGTCAGGCCCCTTTTTCTGAAACTCGCAGAATTAGCGACGCAGACCCAGACGCTCAATCAGCGCAGAGTAACGGGCAACATCTTTACGTTTCAGGTAGTCGAGCAGTTTACGACGCTGAGAAACCATGCGCAGCAGACCACGACGGCTGTGGTGATCTTTTTTGTGCTCTGCAAAGTGGCCCTGCAGGTGGTTGATCTGTGCGGTCAGCAGTGCAACCTGAACTTCGGTAGAACCGCTGTCGTTTTCGCCACGACCAAACTCAGAAACGATTTTTGCTTTAGCTTCAACGCTTAGAGACATTTTATAACTCCAAAAATTAAAAGAAAGAAAGGGTGCCGATCTCTAATTCAGCGACCCCTGATGCAACGCCCGAAAATGTTAAAACACGTTAGCGGACGTTAAGCGGCGATATTCTACTCGTAGCAGGCTTTTATCGCAAGAAAAGCGCTTACGCCGGGTATTCCACCACCAGACGACGCGGGGCCACGCGGCCTTCATCGTCAATTTCGCCCATGCCGAGAAACTTGCCGGACTCGCTCTCCATCACCCGCACCAGCCCGTTAAGCGGCGCGCCTGACTGACGTACCGGGTTGCCGTTCTTAAAGTAGACTGCGGAGGTTTCTGGAATATTAACCAGCGGGTAATCCGAGGCCGGGCTGTCCATCGGCATCAGCAGCGGATCAAGCAACTGAGCGGCAGGAATATCCTGCGCCGCCGCCTCATCGACCAGCGCCTGCAGCTGCTCGAGGGTCACCATCCGCTCGACCGGGTATTTGCTTACCGCCAGGCGACGCAGGAAAATCACGTGCGCGCCGCAGCCGAGCTTCTCACCTAAATCATCGATAATCGTCCGGATGTAGGTGCCTTTCGAGCAGTGGATCTCCAGCTCCAGCTCATCGCCTTCGCGGCGAATAAACAGCAGCTCATAGACGATTATCGGCCGGGCTTCCCGCGGAACTTCAATACCCTGGCGAGCATATTCGTATAGCTTCTTGCCCTGATATTTCAGCGCCGAATACATCGACGGCACCTGCTGCGTCTCGCCGCGGAAGCTGTCCAGCGCCGCCGACAACTGTTCGTCGCTAAAGGTCAGCGGGCGCTCTTCCACCACCTGACCGTCGGCATCGGAGGTATCCGTGCGCTGGCCAAGTTTGGCGATCACGCGGTAACGCTTATCGGAGTCCAGCAGATACTGGGAAAACTTGGTCGCTTCGCCAAGGCAGATCGGCAGCATACCGGTCGCCAGCGGATCCAGCGCGCCGGTATGTCCGGCGCGGTTGGCGTTATAAATACGTTTTACTTTCTGCAGCACATCGTTACTGGAGGCGCCCTGAGGCTTGTCCAGCAACAATACGCCATGCACGTCGCGGCCGCGACGACGAGGACGACTCATCAGTCCTCCTTGCTGTCGTCCGGGTTCACACGACGCTCATCGTCGTGTTTCACCACGCTGGTGACCAGGTTGGACATACGCATCCCTTCCACCAGTGAGTTGTCGTAGAAGAAAGTCAGTTCCGGTACGATGCGCAGACGCATCGCTTTCCCCAGCAGAGAGCGGATAAAGCCAGAAGCTTCCTGCAGCGCTTTGATGCCCGCTTTCACCGCGGCTTCATCTTTGTCGTTAAGGAAGGTGACATACACCTTGGCATAGGCCAGGTCACGAGACATTTCGACACCGGAAACGGTGGTCATCATGCCCAGACGGGGATCTTTAATTTCACGCTGCAGGATGATGGCAATCTCTTTTTGCATCTCCTGGGCCACACGCTGCGGGCGACCAAATTCTTTCGCCATAATAAGTTCTCCAGAATAAAGACAAAAAAGGGGCCAAAAGCCCCTTTTTAAAATGATTGCCGGGTGGCGCTTCGCTTCCCCGGCTGCTTAGCCATCAAATGATTAATCGATGCTACGCTGGATTTCGATGATTTCGAACACTTCGATCATATCGCCAACGCGAACGTCGTTGTAGTTCTTCACACCGATACCACATTCCATGCCGTTACGGACTTCGTTAACGTCATCTTTGAAGCGGCGCAGGGATTCCAGCTCGCCCTGATAGATAACCACGTTGTCACGCAGGACGCGGATTGGGTTGTGACGTTTGATCGTCCCTTCGGTAACCATACAGCCCGCGATGGCGCCGAATTTCGGCGATTTGAAGACATCACGCACTTCAGCCAGACCGATGATCTGCTGTTTCAGTTCCGGAGACAGCATGCCGCTCATCGCCGCTTTCACTTCGTCGATCAGGTTATAGATGACGGAGTAGTAACGCAGATCCAGGCTTTCCGCTTCGATAACTTTACGCGCAGAGGCATCGGCACGAACGTTGAAGCCAACCAGAATCGCGTTGGATGCTGCTGCCAGGGTAGCGTCGGTTTCGGTGATACCACCTACGCCGGAACCGATGATCTTCACTTTCACTTCGTCGGTAGACAGTTTCAGTAAGGAATCGGAAATCGCTTCGACAGAACCCTGTACGTCCGCTTTCAGTACGATGTTCACTTCGTGAACTTCGCCTTCGGTCATGTTAGCGAACATGTTTTCCAGTTTAGATTTCTGCTGACGCGCCAGCTTAACTTCACGGAATTTGCCCTGACGATACAGCGCCACTTCACGCGCTTTTTTCTCGTCACGCACTACGGTCACTTCATCACCGGCAGCCGGCACACAGGACAGGCCGAGGATTTCCACCGGAATGGACGGACCCGCTTCCAGCACTTCGCGACCCAGTTCGTCACGCATCGCGCGCACACGGCCATATTCGAAGCCGCACAGCACAATGTCGCCCTTGTGCAGAGTACCTTCGCGAACCAGAACGGTAGCTACCGGACCACGACCTTTATCAAGGAAGGATTCGATGACCGCGCCGCTCGCCATACCGTTGCGGACCGCTTTCAGCTCAAGAACTTCAGCCTGCAGCAGGATCGCGTCCAGCAGGTCGTCGATGCCGGTACCCGCTTTCGCGGAAACGTGGACAAACTGGCTCTCGCCGCCCCACTCTTCCGGCAGGATGCCGTACTGGGACAGTTCGTTCTTCACGCGATCCGGATCGGCTTCTGGCTTATCGATCTTGTTCACCGCCACTACCACCGGTACCTGCGCCGCTTTAGCGTGCTGGATAGCTTCGATAGTCTGCGGCATCACGCCGTCGTCTGCCGCCACCACCAGAACCACGATATCCGTCGCCTGCGCGCCACGAGCACGCATGGAGGTAAACGCGGCGTGGCCCGGGGTATCCAGGAAGGTGATCATGCCGTTGTCGGTTTCGACGTGGTAAGCACCGATGTGCTGGGTAATACCACCCGCTTCGCCGGAGGCAACCTTGGTAGAACGAATGTAGTCCAGCAGCGAGGTTTTACCGTGGTCAACGTGACCCATAATGGTCACGACCGGTGCGCGCGGTTCAGCCGCCGCGCCGGTGTCACGGTCGCTCATTACGGCTTCTTCCAGTTCGTTTTCACGACGCAGGATAACTTTGTGGCCCATCTCTTCGGCAACCAGCTGTGCGGTTTCCTGGTCGATGACCTGGTTGATGGTCGCCATGGCGCCCAGCTTCATCATCGCTTTGATGACCTGAGAACCTTTCACCGCCATCTTGTTAGCCAGTTCGCCAACGGTGATGGTTTCGCCGATTACGACGTCACGGTTAACGGCCTGCGCTGGCTTCTGGAAGCCCTGCTGCAGAGCGGAACCTTTACGGTGCTTACCGCCTTTACCGCCGCGCACGGCCGCGCGGGCTTCTTCACGATCAGCTTTCGATTCAGCGTGTTTGTTGCCTTTCTTCGCCGGACGAGCCGCTTTGCTGCTACGGCTACGGCCGCGACCGCCTTCGACTTCACGATCGTTATCATCTTCAGCCTGACGAGCATGCTGTGATGTGGTGACGTGATAGTCGCTGCTATCTTCCGGGCTGTCTGAGGTTTCAGACCAATTTTTTTCGTTTTCTTCAGCCATACGGCGTGCTTCTTCCGCTACACGGCGCGCTTCTTCTTCAAGTTTGCGGCGTGCTTCTTCTTCCGATTTGCGCTTCAATTCCGCGGCTTCGTTCTCGCGACGGATCTTTTCAGCCTGGGCGGTTTTGGTCATTTCGTCGGTATGTTGATTGCTCACTTTGTCTTTTTCCGCAGCTTCACGTTTCGCTTTATCAGCGACTTCACGTTTAGCTTGTTCTGCGGCCTCACGTTCAGCTTTTAATTGCGCCTCGCGTTTCGCTGCTTCTTCAGCTTCACGACGGGCCTGCTCTTCCGCTTCACGCTGCGCCTGCTCTTCCGCGGCCAGGCGTTCAGCCTCTTGCGGATCGCGTTTCACAAAGGTGCGTTTCTTGCGGACTTCGATTTGTACCGATTTACTCTTTCCACCGGTACCTGGAATATTTAACGTACTGCGCGTCTTACGCTGTAACGTCAGCTTGTCTGGCGCCGAGCCGTGTTCACGGTTCAGGTGCGTCAACAAAGTTTGTTTCTCTTGCGAGGTCACAGAATCATCAGCCGATTTGCGGATGCCTGCGTCAGCAAATTGCTGTATCAGGCGATCCACAGAGGTCTGAATCTCTGAGGCCAGCGCTTTAATAGTCACATCTGTCATGCTGTTCCTTCCTGCTACAGTTTATTACGCTTCGTCGCCGAACCAACAAATGTTGCGAGCGGCCATGATGAGCTCGCCAGCTTTCTCGTCGGTCATCCCTTCGATATCAGCCAGGTCATCAACGCCCTGCTCGGCGAGATCTTCCAGCGTACAAACACCACGGGCAGCCAGTTTGAATGCCAGGGCACGATCCAGACCTTCGAGATTCAACAGATCATCGGCAGGTTTGTTATCTCCCAGGCTTTCTTCCTGAGCCAGCGCCAGCGTAGTCAGTGCGTTTTTCGCACGCTCACGAAGTGCTTCAACGGTGGCTTCATCCAGACCGTCGATTTCCAGCAGTTCTTTCATCGGCACATAGGCCAGCTCTTCCAGCGAGGAGAAGCCTTCTTCAACCAGCACTGTCGCGAAATCTTCATCAATATCAAGATATTTGGTGAAGGTATCGATAGCGGCATGCGCTTCCGCCTGGTGCTTAGCCTGCAGATCGTCAACGGTCATGACGTTGAGTTCCCAGCCGCTGAGCTGTGAAGCCAGGCGGACGTTCTGACCGTTACGGCCGATCGCCTGCGCCAGGTTGCCCGCTTCTACCGCGATATCCATGGTGTGTTTATCTTCATCCACCACGATGGACGCGACGTCTGCCGGCGCCATAGCGTTAATCACGAACTGCGCCGGGTTATCATCCCACAGGACGATATCGATGCGTTCACCACCCAGCTCAGTCGACACGGCCTGCACACGCGCACCGCGCATACCGACGCAAGCGCCAACCGGGTCGATGCGCTTGTCGTTGGTTTTCACCGCGATTTTGGCACGAGAGCCCGGATCGCGAGCCGCCGCTTTGATCTCCAGCACTTCTTCACCGATTTCCGGCACTTCGATGCGGAACAGTTCGATCAGCATCTCAGGTTTGGAACGGGTGACGAATAGCTGGGCGCCACGCGCTTCCGGACGGACAGCGTACAGTACGCCGCGAATGCGGTCGCCCGGACGGAAGTTTTCACGCGGCAGCATATCTTCACGCAGGATCACGGCTTCAGCGTTGTTACCCAGATCCAGTGTGATATTGTCGCGGTTCACTTTTTTCACCACGCCGGTGATGATCTCACCTTCGTGCTCGCGGAACTGATCGACCACCATCGCGCGCTCGGCTTCGCGGACTTTCTGCACGATAACCTGCTTAGCGGTCTGGGTGGTGATACGGTCGAAGGTGACAGATTCGATCTGATCTTCGACATAGTCGCCGACGTTCATGCTTTCATCTTCGAAACGCGCTGCTTCCAGCGTGATCTCGCGCGTCGGCTGGGTGACTTCTTCTACAACCAGCCAACGACGGAAGGTATCGAAATCGCCGCTCTTGCGGTCGATTTCAACGCGAACGTCGATCTCTTGTTCGTATTTTTTCTTGGTGGCCGTTGCCAGCGCGCTTTCCAGCGCTTCGAAAATTTTCTCACGCGGCAGCGCTTTTTCGTTGGAAACGGCTTCAACAACAGCCAAAATTTCTTTGTTCATCGGGGCCTTTCACCTCAATCCAGACTGTTAAAAGTGGGGAACCAGGTTCGCCTTCTGGATGTTACTCAGCGCGAACACTTCATCTTTGCCTTCGACGGTTACCGTGATCATCTCACCGTCTACCGCTTTGATAATGCCCTGCCATTTGCGGCGGTTCTGAACCGCCATGCGCAGCACCAGCGCAACTTCTTCGCCGGTGAAACGTTGATAGTGTTCGGCGGTGAACATCGGACGGTCAAGACCAGGCGAAGAGACTTCCAGGTTGTAAGCGACAGTGATCGGGTCTTCGACATCCATGACGGCGCTTACCTGGTGGCTCACATCAGCACAATCATCAACGTTGATGCCATCTTCACTATCAATATAGATGCGCAGTGTGGATGTGCGACCGCGAATAAATTCGATGCCGACCAGCTCAAAGCCAAGCGCTTCAACCGGCGCAGTGAGCATCTCTGTCAATTTTTGCTCTAATGTGGACAAACCCACCCCCAAGACATAAAAAAAGGGCGTATAGCCCAGTTATTCTGAAGTCAGATAACAAAAAACCCCGATAAATCGGGGCTTTAGATAACTGAACCCTGAGATCGCCATGGCGATCTGGAACACCTTCCGCAAGAATTCTTTCAAATTCGGCTACGAAGGACACCTAGTCCTCACAGTATATTTGAAAAAGTACTTAATGGGAAAGTGGTTGCGGGGGCCGGATTTGAACCGACGACCTTCGGGTTATGAGCCCGACGAGCTACCAGGCTGCTCCACCCCGCGCCTGAAACGTGGCATATTTTACTCTTTTTGAGCAAAAGACGCAAATACTGCTGGGATTTGGTACCGAAGACGGGACATAAAATCGAGATGAATTGTAACGGCGATTAGTATATTTTGTCAACATGCTTTTTAGCGCCCCCGATTGCCGTTTGTGCTGGTATTTCAGGCTTTTTTAGCAAAAAGATGATGAAGCACTTCCTGTCGCCAGTAAAAGATGGTTAAATGAATACTCACAATTAATGCATAAAAATGCAGTTAAGGTTGTTGGGTCGAACTCACCACAGTCTATCGAGCAGGGTTTTATTTTATGACGACGATTCTCAAGCATCTCCCGGTTGGTCAACGTATTGGTATCGCTTTCTCTGGTGGACTGGA
>ERZ791812.1205-NODE-1205-length-10505-cov-2.980478_pt1 | contig 10505 bp, 8 predicted proteins | sample MGYA00510303_ERZ791812 | MGnify/ENA primary metagenome ERZ791812 (study PRJEB30046, sample SAMN00791985) | human gut metagenome | study: EMG produced TPA metagenomics assembly of the A metagenome-wide association study of gut microbiota in type 2... | reverse complement strand
CATCTTCTGGGCAATAGCAACGGCTGTGTAGCCTTCGGGGAATGTGATGGTAATGGTCTTGCGCTTGACCTGCTGCACGCTGAGGGTTTTCAGGATCGTGTTATAATCCATGCCGGAGCGCAGGGTAAAATCGCCATACTGCAAACCGGAAGCGCGGCCGCTGTATTTGGCATACAGCTTGAACAGCCAGTCATACTGGATGACGCCATCCTCTTTCAAAACGTTTGTGATGTCTGCAACAGTGGAACCCTGTTCAATGGTAACGGTCTGCTCCGGGCCGAGTTCGCCGTTGCCGGCAACTTCGCCGTAGAACTGGAACACTTTCCAGCCGCCGATGCCGACGATAGCCAAAATGACAACAAGAACCACAAGCCCAATGGGAAAACGGCGGCGGACGGGTTCATCATCGTCATCCTCTGCGTACTCGTCTGGACCTTCGGCGTCTTCGTACAGGTCCTGCGGGTCAGGATCAGGCTGTACCGGGCGCTTTGGTGCGGGGGCTGGCGCAGCATGATAAGCCTGGCGCGACTGCGAGCCCTTGTCCTGGGAATCACCACGATTGATTTTCATTCCAAATCTCCTTTACCAGGCAGCAGAACTGCCCTGTTTCACGTATGCACGGTCTTACAGCAACAGGCGGAAATAAACGTCCGTAACGGGGAACGGCTGCCCAAGGTAACAAATCATGCCGTAACCACAGCGCTTACCCTCGCCCAGGTACAAAAACTGATTTTCCGCCAGCAGCAGCCGTGCTTTGGTCAGACCGGTATGTTCCCGCGCGGCCTGCAGCAGAATATCAGCCGAATGGTCGTTATCGGCCTGCAGCTCCATAAAAAGCAGCTCGTCCTTTTCCTGGCAATAGAGGCCGTAACCGCGCTGGTTGGAAACAATGGTCATACCGCGGCGGTAGAGCCGGGTGATCATGGTGTTCATGCTGCTTTCCGGCAGGGCGATGCAGGCGGGCTGGTAGCGCATCCGGGTGTCGATCAATTTGCGGACTGTCAGGTTATCAAACTCTGCTCGTGCCCACAAATTGTGTTCAATGGGCTTGCGGATGATGCGCAGCGGGAAGCGCCCCTGAAAATTCAGCTGGGAAAACGCTTTTGCGGCCCGCGTGCTTTGCGGTGCCGCCACAGCGAAATCACACCCTTTGGCGGAAAAGGCACGCAGGCAGGTTGCCAGCAGTTTGGGCATCAGCCCGCGCCCCTGCAGGGACGGGTCCGTTGCCATGCAGCAGAGCCATACGCCGTGGTGGTGCCCGCATTCCACTGGAACCGCACCAATCATGGCGGCCGGGATGGGCTTTGCACCGGGGGCCGGGTCCCGGGCAAGGATCAGGATATTATCCAACCCCACAATTCCACAAAGCCAGTCCAAAGCATCCTGGCGGGTTCCGCCATACGTTTTGCGGCGGAACGCAACCATCTGCTCCAAATCAGCTTCCGTTGCTTTGCAAAGCATGTTCTATCCCCTCCTTGCCGTATTCAACGTGTGGCTTTTGCTGCCAACGGTTTTAGCTCAAAATCCGCTCCAGGTATGCCATCACTTCGGACTGAATATCCTCCGGCGTGCGGATGGTTTTCTGGCCGTCTACCGTTGTGGTACACTCAATGCGGTGCCAGCCCAGCTTGCGTGCGCAGTATTCAGCGGCGGCGCGGGAACGGGCCAGGTATTCGGTATCGCGTTCCTGAATATCTTTTTTGCTTTCATCGCCGTGGTAGCGCTGCGCAATCAGGCGCTGGCTGACGTCGGGATCAACCGCAAGGTATACAACCGCATCCGGCGCAGGCAGGCCGAGCTTTTTGTACTCGAACTCAAACAGCCACTCCAGAAAACCATCCCAGTGCATCGGCGGCAGTTTGGAACATTGGTGAACAGCGTTGGAGGTGGTGTAACGGTCAGAGATGATTAGCCCATTCTGGCGGTAGACATTGCCCCACTTGGTTTTGTAGCTGGCAAAGCGGTCAACAGCATAAAACGTTGAAGCTGCATAAGCGTTCACGTCATCCGGGCGCTGGCCGAACTCGCCGGAAAGATACATCTTGACCAGTGCGGAGGACGGACTGTCATAATCTGGGAAGCTGATTTTCAGCGGGTCATACCCTTTGCTATGCAAATTCTGGCAGGCAAGTTCTGCCTGTGTGCCCTTGCCGGAACCATCCAGGCCTTCAAAAATAATCAGTTTACCCATGGTTTTCAGCCTCCTGTTTCAGTGTTGCATATTTATCACGCACGGCGTTCTGCTTGCCGCAGCACATACCGCCCTCCGGGCAGGGACCCGCCAGGCAGCGGGGACCAGCTGCGGCAAAAACATGCGGCGCAAGCGGGTATACAAGGCGCAGCATTTCATCGGCAACGGCGCGGATCTCCCACTGGGCACGGTTGCAGCAGCGCAGGTTGAAAAAGTTGTTCAGGCTGCGGCAGTTCATGGTCATTACCATTTTTGTCTCGCAGGCGTTGGGCAATACAAAGCGGGCGTCCTCGTTTGCCATTTTGCTGGCTTTGGCGCGGGCGGTCTTTTCCGGCATGCCCTGCTCCATCAAGGTGTGGGTATGCTTTTCTTCCAGTGCTTTGACCAGTTCCAGGTAGTGTTTGGCATCGGCGTTCATTGCATCAATAAAAGCCGCTTTGGCCGCAGGGTCAGCCCCAATTTCCGGGGGAATCACATAACGGAAATCTTCCAGCCGCACATAGCGCTGGCTCTGCACACTGAAACTTGCAATGCGGTGGCGGGTGACCTGTGCCAGAAAGGTGCGGGAAACGCCCTCAATGCCAAAGGTGAAGCTGGCATGTTCAATGGGGCTGGCGTGGCCGAAGTCATTCAGCTTTTGCAAAAAGGCTGCGGTCTTTTCCGGTGTTAGGCCATCCAGCAGGGTTTCGATATGTGCATCAGAATAGCACAGCTTGGCGGCTGCGGCAATGGTCTTTTCGGGGTCATTGGTGTGGGCGATCAATGTTACAAGCATGGGCCCGTTCCCTCTTTTCCTTTTTTATCAGTGGTTTATTCTTCGCTGGTCAGCTTGGTCAGCGGGGCGTAATTGGCCATTGTTTTTTTGATGCCAACGCGGTCAAACTGGATTTCTACAATACAGTCCCCCGCAACCGGCGTTACTTTCAGCACCTTGCCGCGGCCAAACACCTTGTGGTCCACAAGGTCCCCGGCTGCAAAGTTGGCGGCCTTTTTGCGTGCGGGTGCGGCGGGCGCAGTGGTAACGCCACCGCCCGCCGGAGCAACCGGAGCACCGGAATGATGGTTGACGCGGCTACTGCCATACCCGGCGCCAAAGCTACTGCTTTGGACCGTGTGGCGGCCGCCGGGGTAGTTCGGGCTTTCGTGCCCGCCGGAAGCAAACCCACTTTGGAAGCCGCCGGCATACTTGCTGCCAAAGCCGCCGCGGTTGTATTCACTGTTCAGATACCCGCGGGAAGCCCCGGAGTATCCGCTACGCCCGCCGGGAACATTGGTGCTGTAGCTGCCGTACCCGGCGCCAAAACCGCCGCTGTAAGCAAGCTCTGGGCTTTCGGTTTCGTCCATCACATTGGGGTCAATCTCATCCAAAAAGCAGGAAGGCGGGTTGCGGCGCGTCTGGCCGAAAATCATACGGCTGCGGGAGGAAGAAAGATACAGCTCTTTCTTGGCGCGGGTAATACCGACATAGCACAGGCGGCGCTCCTCTTCCATTTCTTCCTCGCTGTAGCGAGCAAGGTCACCGGGGAAAACGCCATCCTCCATACCAATGATAAACACATACGGGAATTCAAGGCCCTTGGCGCTGTGCATCGTCATCAGGGTAACGGAATCAGCATCTTCATCATAGGAATCAAGGTCTGCAATCAGGGCAACTTCTTCCAAGAAACCGGAAAGGGTTGCGTCTTCCCCGTTCTGCTCCGCATAAGTCTTTACGGAAGAAATCAACTGGCCCAAGTTTTCCAGCCGGGTCTCGCCCTCTTCTTTCTGCGCTTTCAGCATGGCTTCGTATCCGGTCTTGCGGATCACTTCACCGGCGAATTCATCCAGCGGAAGGGTGACGGAAAGATCACACAGTTCACGGTACATGGAGTAAAACGCGTTCAGCGCGCTGGCGGCACGGCCCAGTGCGGGATAAGAAGAAGCCTCCCGGATGATCTCCATCATCGGCACGCCGTTGGCGGCGGCCAGTTCCCCGATCTTATCAATGGTGGTGGCACCAATCTTTCGTGCAGGTTCATTGATGATGCGGCGCAGGCGCACGTCGTCCCGCGGGTTGACCACAACGGCCATGTAAGAGTTGATATCCTTGACTTCCTTGCGGTCAAAGAAGCGTTGGCCACCCACAATGCGGTACGGGATACCGGCACGGGCAAAATAAGTTTCGATGGGGTTGGACTGCGCATTCATGCGGTACAAAACGGCATGGTCTTTTAAGGATGCACCATTTTTCAGGTTCTGGCCAATAACCTCGGCCACATGGCTGGCCTCATCCTGTTCCGAAGCCGCCGTATAATGGTGAACTTTGTCACCATCGCCGTTCTGGGTCCACAGGGTCTTGCCCTTGCGGCCGTTGTTGTTCTTGATGACGCTATTGGCCGCATTCAGAATGTTGGAGGTGGAACGGTAGTTCTGCTCCAGGCGGATGGTTTTGGCCCCGGCAAAAACTTTTTCAAAGTTCAGGATATTTTCAATGGTAGCACCGCGGAACTTATAAATGCTCTGATCGTCATCGCCAACAACGCATACATTGTTGGAACCACCGGCCAGCAGGCGCACCAGGTGGAACTGGGCCACGCTGGTATCCTGGTATTCGTCCACCACGACATAGTGGAACTTCTGCTGGTAGTATTCCCGCGCTTCGGCATCGGTTTTCAGCATCTGCACGGTATGGAAAATCAGATCGTCAAAGTCCATGGCACCAGCCGTGCGCAGCCGGTTGGAATAGGCGGTATAGATTTTGGAAATCAAAGCAGCCTTGGTATCGCGCGGCGCTTCGGCGGCGACATCTTTGGCGGAAAGAAGTTTATCTTTGTAACCGCTGATCTGGGAGATGGCTGATTTGACCGGCAGGAACTTGTCATCAATCATCAGTTCTTTGTAGATCTGCTTGATGACACGCTGCTGGTCGTCGGAATCGTAAATCGTAAAGCTTTTGGGGAAGCCAATGCGTTCGGCATCGCGGCGCAGGATCCGTACACAGGCAGAGTGGAAAGTAGAGGCAAATACATCCCCGCCCATGGTATCGCCCAGCATGGCTTTCAGGCGTTCTTTCAGCTCTCCGGCGGCTTTATTGGTAAAGGTAATGGCCAGCACATTCCACGGGCGGGCCGGGGCAACGCTCATCAGCGGCATCAGGGACTGCGGAACCGGCTGGCCGCACATGATGGCGGTGCGCAGCTGCTCCAGATCACTCTGCGCAACCGGGCGGCTGACTTCTTTGGAGCCATAGGCGCGGCCAAAACGGATGATATTGGCAATGCGGTTGACCAGAACGGTGGTTTTGCCGGAGCCTGCACCTGCCAGGATCAGCAGCGGGCCTTCGGTGGTAAACACAGCCTGCTGCTGCACCGGGTTCAGCTTAGTAAAGCAGGAAGCGATATAGCGGTCCCGCAGGGCCAGAAATTCAGTGGTAATGGTATCGGGCATAATGAACCTGTCCTTATATTATATGGCAGAACCAGCCCGGAACCATGCAGGGCTGGGAATTTTGGCAAACGCTGTATAGTATAGCACACTTTTGCCGTATAGAAAAGTAGGCTGGCGGAGGTATCCGCAGAAAATCATACTTTTTACAACCTGCACAAAAGCTGCGCTTTAATTGGAAAAACCTTCTGGGGATTGCAGTCGGTTATGCCACGCTCTGGGGGTGGCATCGCGGAAACCGGCTGTCAGGTATTGGCCCAGCGTTAAGCTGGCTGCGGTTCCGCGTGCCACACAGTTGATGGGGTCTGGTGCGATGGCAACATCCACATGCAGCTCCCCGGCAATATAACCAGCCAGGCCACGCAGCATGGAGCCGCCGCCAGTCAGCAAAATGCCGTTCTTGGCAACATCAGCGGCCAGTTCCGGCGGGGTGCTTTCCAATACATTGCGGGCAGTGGCGGCAATGCGGGCGGCCAGTTCCTGCACGGGCAGGGACAGGTCCCGCGTATAGACAAGGCGGCGGGCGGGCAGGTTGGTCTCCCAGGAATGACCACGGATCTCCATTACGCCCTCAAACTCGCTTTTGGTGCAGCAGGCAACCTGCTTTTTCAGCGCTTCGGCGGTTAGAGGGCCGATGGCAATGTTGAATTTTTCCTGAACATACTGGGCAATGCACTGGTCAAAAGCGTTGCCGGCGACCGGCAGGCTGGCGGCGCGCACCCGCCCACCCATGCTGATCACGGCGATATCCGTGGAGCCGCCGCCGATATCAATCACCATGCAGCCCATGGGTTTGCGGATATCCAGCCCTGCGCCAAGGGCGGCGGCGACAGGCTCATCCACAAGGAAAACCTGCCGTGCCCCGGCTGCCATGACGGCTTCTACCACGGCGTCAGCTTCAATGCCGGTAATGGCTGCCGGAACGCAGACCGATACGCGCGGCTTGATGATGCGCGAACGGCATACCTCATTGATAAACCGCACGATTAGTTCGTTTGTCATGCGGTGGTCCTGAATAATACCGTCCCGCAAAGGGCGGATGATATCAATATAAGAAGGCACACGCCCCACCATGCGCAGGGCTTTGTCCCCCACTGCCAGAATGGTGCTGCTGCGGGTATCAACAGCACCAATGCTGGGCTGATGGAACACAACTCCCTGTTCCTGTGTGGCAATGATAATGGAAGTTGTGCCAAGATCAAGGCCGATATCATATTGCTTCATGTTTATCTGGTACTCCTTGCTGCCAGAAGCAGCACTTTGTTATCTATTGTGAATTGCCATCAACCATCCGGCAGATAAAAGTTATTTGCTTTCTTTTGGTGTTCCGGCGGCACCGTGGCTTTTGGGCATCAGTTCCGTCGCTGCAACACACACGCCGTCCACACTCACAGCGCCACCCTCCAATAGCGCTTTGGCGCAGGCAGAGATGGTGGCACCAGTGGTGATCACATCATCCAGCAACAGCAGCCGCATTCCGGAAAGGTCAACCCCAGTACGGCAGGCGTAAGCATCCTTGACATTGGCAAAGCGCTTTTGCTGGTCCAGCGATTTTTGCGGTAAAACCTGCCGGGTCAGGCACAGCGGCTGGATGACCGGAATGTGCAGGATGCGCCCAAGGCGCTGCGCTAGCAAAAGGGGCATATTTTCCGCGCGGTTCTTCTTTACGCGCGGCGGCACCGGAACAATGGCGCTGTACAGCGAAATGCCGGATAGATTCTCGCATACCGCGCGGTACCCTGGGGCACGGGCGGGCTGTGCGCCAAAAATCAGCACAGCCATCAAATCCGCCAGTTCTCGCGCATACCAGGGGTTGCCGTTCTCCTTGCAAAGCAGGATAGCATGGCGCACACTGTCTGCATAGTAAAAGGCAGCTGCGCAGGTGTTGACAGCGTAAAAGGCGTGCTCCGTTACAGGCAGACGCGGTGGAAGATGCCGCAGACGCTCGGCTTCCGGTATACAGGAACGGCACACGGCGGCTTTCCAGGCGCTTTGCTCAAGTACCGTGCCGCACAGCGGGCAGTGCCGCGGATAGGCAAGGGCCAGCAGCGGTTCCAGAGCCGTTCGCCCACGGTCCAGCCAATCCAGAGATATGCGTTTTCTCTGTTTCATCTGCGTTTTTCAGCCGGAGTGACTGCCTCGCGCAGCAGGTAGCGCAGCCCGCTGTAACGCATGTTCTGGCGCACATTATCCACCATGGCCTGCTCGGTGCGCCGGGTTCCCGCCAGAATGCACAGGCGGCGTGCGCGGGTAACCCCGGTGTACAACAAGTTGCGGTAACAAAGGCGCGCGGGTACATCTGCCACAGGCATAATGACGGCCGGAAATTCAGAACCCTGGCTTTTGTGCACTGTTACAGCGTAAGCGGGTTCCAGCTCGGCAAGCTGGTCAGCACCGTAAATATACTTTCGGTCATCCATCTGTACCGTCACAGCACGGCTTTCGGGGTCAACGGCAGTAATAATACCCATATCCCCGTTATAGGCACCCACACCGGCTTCGGCACCGTCCCGCTCATAGGGAATGTCATAATCGTTTTTGATCTGCATTACCTTGTCGCCACAGCGCAGCACACGGCCGCTTTGCTCCCAAATAATCTGCGGCTTATCCGGTGCAGGCGGGTTCAAAATGGCCTGCAGGCGGCGGTTCAGTTCTACGCTCCCGGTGGGGCCAACCTTGGTGGGGCAAAGCACCTGGATGTCCCGCACGGGGTCATAGCCATAACTTTTGGGCAGCCGGGTACTGACCAGATCGCAGATCAGCCTCTGGCAGGCAAGACCGGTAGATTCGATCATGAAAAAGTCATCATCCCGCCCGCCTTTTATGGGCATCTGCCCTTCCACAATGCGGTGGGCGTTCTGTACAATCATGCTTTTCTGCGCCTGGCGGAAGATCTCATTCAGCCGTACGGTGGGCAGAACGTCTGCCTGCAAGATCTCCCCCAGCACACTGCCGGGGCCAACGCTGGGCAGCTGGTCGGCATCACCTACCATAATAATGCGGCAGTGGTAACGCGCGGCGGCCAACAACGCCTGGAACAGTTTGGCATCTACCATACTCATCTCATCCAGAATGATAACGTCAAACGGGAGAAGATTCTTTTCATTATGAATAAAACGCACGCTGCCGGTAGAATAGTCCACTTCCAGCAATCGGTGGATGGTGGAAGCGCTGTGGCCGGTCAGCTCGGTCAGCCGCTTGGCGGCGCGGCCGGTGGGGGCACACAGGGCAACCCGGTCATAAATACCTTCATACAAATTCAGAATCGCTTTGACCGTTGTGGTTTTGCCGGTACCGGGACCGCCGGTCAAAACCATTACGCGGGAAGAGAGTGCTAAGCGGATTGCTTCCCGCTGCAAAGGGGCATATTCAAAACCTTGGGTCAATTCCAAAACGCGGATATCGCTTTCCAGCGTTTTGGAGCTTTCTGTCGGGAATGTGGCAAGCTCCCCCAGCCGCGCAGCAATATCCTGCTCTGCGCTGAGCAGATCTGGCAGGTAAATATATTTCGTTTCGTCAAAGGTGCAGGCGCGCATTTCGTCATGCTCCAACAGGCTTTGCAGCCCGGCCTTTACGGCATCCGGCTCCACCCGAATAAAGCGCGCAGTGCTTTCGATCAGCTTATCTGCGGGCAGGCAGGTGTGGCCGTTGTTGGCGTTGTGGCGCAAAGCGTACAAAAGCCCGGCGGCAATGCGCAGGTCGCTGCCCTGCCCTACCTGCAGCTGGGCGGCGATACCATCGACCTGGCTGAATTTCAGGTTCAGCGGCTCCCCGCACAGCATGTAGGGGTTCTTTTTCAGTGCTTCTACCGTGGCGGGGCCAAACGCGCGGTAGGCTGTAACAGCCATCTGGGCGGAAAGCCCAAACTTGGCCATCCAGGCAACCACTTCCCGCACACCGTACATACGTCGGAACTCGTTGGAGATGGCGGCGGCCTTTTGCGGGGTGATACCTTTTAGCTCACAGAGTTTGTCCGGCGTTTCGGAGATGACGTTCAATGTATGCGCCCCAAATTTTGCCACAATCTTTTTTGCTGTGGAAGGCCCGATATAGGGCAATACCCCACTGGAAAGGTAGCTCAGCAAAGCCGCGGTATCCTGCGGCAGGCTGGCCTCACAGGTTTCGGCACGGAACTGTTCGCCATAGCTGGGGTGGTTGACCATATAGCCATACGCCGTAATGGACATACCGTTATCCATGCTGCCCACGTTGCCTGCCACAACAATATCGGTGCCACCGGCATCCACTTCAAACACGGCATAACCGGTATCCGGGTTTTCGTATATCACATGCTCAACAACGCCCTCTAATTTGAGCATCTCAGCAGTTTGTGTTGTACTATTTGTCTGTAAAGTATCCGTGCTTGCCACCTCCTTCCGGGTGCAAATGGGGTAAAAACCGTTCAATACACAATTTTTTATTTTATATTATAGCCTATTTGTATCTCTTTGGCAATTTTTTTGACAACTTCCCCTTGTAGCTGATATAATAAATGTCCTTTTGCGGTTTTGAAGTGAGTGCAAAAAGAAGGCGCTGGGCAAGGAGGCGAAGCTGGAATAAAATTGCATGGATCGAATTTTCTGGCAGCGGCAAGTCCACAGTGGCGCGGACGCTGAGGTAGGAATACGCGGTGTAAATGCCTTGCAGCTTGACTGCGTACAGCATATACTGGGCAGGCAGGTACGCCCGCTGGAAGAAAAGCGGACAGCCGTACCCGCAGGCAAACTGAAAAAATCGCCAGGTTTTTGCACAGTGCCCGAGGAAGTGCGTGTGATCAAAAAAGCAGGGAGAATTGGATGAATTTTACCGGGAAACGGGAATGCGGACAGAGCAGACTTTGCAGCAAAAGCGTTAAGGCAACACCGCACAATTCCCGCCTTGCGGCTTAAGC
>ERZ791812.1193-NODE-1193-length-10587-cov-2.768610_pt1 | contig 10587 bp, 13 predicted proteins | sample MGYA00510303_ERZ791812 | MGnify/ENA primary metagenome ERZ791812 (study PRJEB30046, sample SAMN00791985) | human gut metagenome | study: EMG produced TPA metagenomics assembly of the A metagenome-wide association study of gut microbiota in type 2... | reverse complement strand
TGTCTTTGTTAAATGTTGAAAACATCCGTAAAAGCTACGGCAAAACAGAGGTTTTGAAAGATATCAGCTTTTCTCTTGAAAAGGGCGAGGTGCTTGCGATTATCGGTTCATCGGGGTCGGGCAAGACTACGCTGTTAAGGTGTCTTAATTTTCTTGAAACTCCGGGCAACGGCAAGATTTCCGTCAATGACGAAGTGCTTTTTGACAGCAATGACAGCTCTGCAAAGAGCGACAGCGAAATCAGGAAAAGACGGCTTCACTTCGGACTTGTGTTCCAGTCATTTAACCTGTTTCCGCAATATACGGTTATCGAGAATATTATGCTTGCTCCAAAGCTTGCCGCAAAAGAGCAGATAAAGCAGACAGGCGAATATATGGGCGCAAAAAGCTATAAAGAGGCTCATGAAATTATCAAGAGCAATGCAAAGTCTTTGCTTGAAAGGGTAGGACTTTCCGAAAAGAGCGAGTCATATCCGTGTAACCTCAGCGGCGGTCAGCAACAGCGTGTTGCAATTGCAAGAGCGCTTGCACTCAATCCCGATGTTCTCTGCTTCGACGAGCCTACCTCCGCACTTGATCCCGAACTCACGGGTGAGGTGCTTAATGTTATCCGCAGTCTTAAAACCTCCGACAGCACAATGATTGTTGTAACTCACGAAATTGAGTTTGCAAGAGATGTTGCCGACAAGATCATTTTTATGGCTGACGGTGTAATTGCCGAAGAAGGCACTCCCGAACAGGTAATCAACAATCCGCAAAATCCAAGAACCCAGGCATTTTTGTCAAGGTTCAACTGATAACTGAATATTAGGTGAGGAAAGCACTCGAAAGGGTGCTTTTTTACATATTTTTACAAATAACCTTGAAAAGTTTATGCCATTGTGCTATAATAATCGTGTCGTTCACTGACAAAGGCACAAAGCCTGAAAAAATGAGAAATCCCGATAGGGAAAACGGAGGAAAAACAAATGAAAAGAATTTTCACAATCAGCGTTGCGGCTGTTATGGCACTTCTTATGGTGCTTTCACTTACAGCTTGCGGTAATTCAACACTCGGCTATTACAAGCTTACAAGTGCAGAAGCAAGCGGTATGAGCTTTGACAGCAGTACGCTTGCCGCTGTCGGTATGGACAAAGGCTACATTCTTCTTAAAGAAGACGGCAAGGCTAAGCTTTCTGCAGCCGGTCAGGAGCAGGAGCTCACATACGATGACAAGAACTTTACAGCAGGGAGCGAGAGCATTCCATACACACTCAAAGACGGTGTTATTACAATGGAAAAAGACGGTACAAAGCTCGTTTTCACATTTGACGCTAACTTCAAGCCCGAATCTTCTAATTCAGAGTCATCAAAGTAATAAAACTTAACGGTGCAAAAATTTCGGCAGTCCAAATCGGACTGCCGTTTTTGTATATCCAACCAAAAAACAAGGGTAGCGGGATTCCGTTACCCTCAATTTTTATAAGATTTTATCAGTCTGAAAGACACTCGTCAAGTGCATCAACAATTGCGTGCCTGTCCATATGCTGACCGATGAATACAAGCTTGATTTCTCTGTCGCCGTATTTTTCGTCCCACTTTTCAGCCATATCGGGATACTCTGCAAGATAGAGCTTCTGCTGTTTCTTTGGGAATGCGGCAAGCCACTTGCCCTGTTCCGTAGCAGTAATCTGAACGCCTGCCTGCTCGAATACATAAACATCTTCTCTCTTGTCATCAAACCAGAGAACACCCTTTGCACGGACTACGCTCTTTGGCCAGTTCTCAACAAACTGCTGGAGCTTGTCCTGATTGAAAGGACGAATGCGGTGGTAAACAAATGAACCGATGCCGTACTCCTCTTCGCCGTCCTCATGATCATGGTCGTGGTGGTGACAGCAATGACCGTGTTCGTGGTCGCAATGAGAATGGTCAAGACCGTCCTCATCATGGTCATGATCGTGATGCTCGTGCTCGTCATGATCTTCATCGTGGTGGTGATGGTGGTGATGATGACCGTGACGGTCTGTATCCTCGTCATCTTCATCCTTATCATAAATCTGAGCCCAACCTGCGGATGCGGCTGTTTCTTCAAAATTAAAGCACTTTGTATCGAGAATATCCTTAACTTCAACCTTGCCGAACTGTGATTCAATAATTCGTGCCTTTGGCTGAAGTGTCTTAATCATAGCCTTAACTCTCTTGAGCTGTTCCTCTGTTACCTTGTCAACCTTGTTGAGGATGATTGTTGAACAGAACTCAATCTGCTGGATAAGAAGGCTTTCAACATCCTCTTCGTCAACATCTTCCTTGAGGAGATCATCGCCGCAACCGAATTCCGTTGCCATACGGAGTGCGTCAACAACTGTAACAATGTTGTCAAGACGGACAAGCTCGGGAATATTGTTTTCCTTATCGCCCTCAAGAACTGAGATTGACTGTGCAATCGGAAGGGGTTCGCAAATACCGCTTGCCTCAATGAGAATGTAGTCAAACTTGCCTGACTTTACAAGGTCTGTAATCTGGTTGATAAGGTCAACGCTCAAAGTACAGCAAATACAGCCGTTTGTAAGCGGAACAAGGTTTGTATCTTTCTGAGTAACAACGCCTGCCTTTTGAATAAGCTCTGCGTCAATGTTTACTTCACCGATATCGTTTACGATAACGGCACACTTGTAGCCCTCCTGATTGCCGAGGACATGGTTGATAAGAGTAGTTTTGCCTGCACCGAGATAACCTGTAAGAAGTGTTACGGGAACAGGAAGCTTAATGTTAGCCATATATTTCATTTCCTTTCGTTGAATTGTGCTTATTAATGCGGATTACCGCTGTCCTTAAATATAACACTTTGCAAAATTATTGTCAATACAAAGTACGGAGTGCGGTCAATCCGAATAGCTGATTATTGCTGTACATTTTGTATAATCACCTTTTATTTATTTCGGTTTTATGTTACAATAGTCAAAAGTAATTTTACGGAGATAGATTATGATTGTACTTGCATCTGCTTCACCACGAAGAAAAGAGCTTTTAAGTTTTATAACAACCGATTTTAAAATTGTTCCCGCAGACATTGACGAAACGGTTGAGAACAATGTTCCGCTTGAAAAGCGTCCCGAATATCTTGCCGTCAAAAAGGCATTGCATATTTCAAAAAACGGCTATGAAAAAGATATTGTAATCGGTTGTGACACGGGAGTTTTTATTGACGGCAAAATGCTCGGCAAACCTAAGAACAGGGAAGATGCCGAGAATATGTTAAAACTGCTTTCGGGCAGACAGCACAAGGTTATCACGGGTTGTTGTACCGTTAAAAACGGTGTTGCAAAATCATTTTCCAATGTAACGCTTGTTGAATTTTTTGAACTTTCCGATTCGGAAATAGAGGAGTACATTGCAACGGGCGAGCCTTTTGACAAGGCAGGTGCATACGGAATACAGGGCAAAGGTTCTCTGCTTGTAAAGAAGATTGACGGCGACTATTTTAATGTTGTCGGACTTCCCGTAAGTGAATTAAACAGGATTTTGAAAAAGGAGTATTCATATGAATGATAATATAAATAAAACAGTCAATGAAATTCTCGAAAGCTATTCAAAGCATGAACAGACTTGCAGACTTTCGGAGGATAACATTATCAACAAATCTGTGCTTATTCAGGTGCTTGAAGAAATCCGCAAGCTGTTGTTTCCGGGCTACTTTGACAAGAACAGAGTAAGAGAAGAATACATCGGCTATATTGTAGGCGACCGAATAGAATTTATTCAGTACAACCTTAAAAAGCAGATTGCAAAGGCATTAAAGGGTTGCGAAAAGTGCAACGACCTTTCATATGACGAGGTTATGGAAAAGTCAGAAAAGCTGGTTTATGAGTTCCTTTCAAAGATTCCTTCAATCCGTGATTACCTTGCAACAGATGTTGTTGCAGCCTTTAACGGCGATCCTGCCGCATACAGCACGGATGAAATCATTCTCTGCTATCCCGGATTTTTTGCAATCACTGTTTACAGAGTGGCACATGAATTGTGGAAGCTTAAAATCCCGATGATTCCGAGAGTGCTTTCGGAGTACGCACACGGACTTACGGGAATTGATATTCACCCCGGTGCGACAATCGGCAAGTATTTCTTCATCGACCACGGCACAGGTATCGTAATCGGTGAAACTACCGAGATAGGCGAGAATGTAAAAATCTATCAGGGTGTAACCCTCGGTGCGTTGTCAACAAGAAAAGGTCAGCAGCTTAAAGGCGTTAAAAGACATCCTACTATCCGTGATAATGTTACAATCTATTCGGGTACAACTATTCTCGGCGGTGAAACCGTAATCGGCAAGGGCGCAACAATCGGCGGTAATGCCTTTATCGTGAACTCAATTACTGAGGGTATGAAAGTAAGCATTAAAAACCCCGAACTCCAGTTCAGTCCCGACCTTTCGGAAAACAATCAGGACAAGTATTGGTATTGGATGATTTAAGCTGACGCTTTAATGGAAAATTTTGGTCAGGAAGAAAGTTTTGCGTAGAACAAACTTCACATTCCCGACCGTATTCATATTGATTTGTATTGCAAATCATTATATAAACAAAATTCTATAAAAGAACAAAACCTGTATGGGCGGATATCATCCGCCAGTTTGATGAAACCTTATGTTTATTAAAAATGTTTTGATGTAGAAAAAATTGTGTATTGTCAGTAGGGGCGTTCATTGGACGCCCGCATTGATGAATGTTTTTGTTTAATCACATATTTTTTGATGTGTTTAAAATTGTGTATCCTAATGTAGCGGCGGTCAGTGACCGCCAATTGAACCGATTACAAAATCGGTTCGCCTAAAAATTATATTAGTAGGTGTTGAAAATGGTTCGTGAAATAAAAGAAAATGAATTATTTGATTTGTTGGAATTGTATTTGAATTTGCACGAAAGCTCTGTTCCGAAAATGACCGAACATTTAAAAAGTGTATGGGATACGATTATCAACGATAACAACCACCATATTATCGTAAATGAACAGGACGGAAAAATAGTATCTTCCTGCGTGTGCGTGATTATCCCGAATTTAACAAGAAATGTCAGACCATACGCATTTGTTGAAAATGTTGTTACTCACTCCGATTATCGTGGAAAAGGGTATGCAACGGATTGTTTGAACTACGCAAAAGAATTAGCTAAAAAAGCCGAATGTTATAAAATGATGTTGCTTACAGGTTCTAAAGAAGATTCAACTTTGAATTTTTATACTAAAGCAGGCTATAACAGCACGGATAAAACAGCTTTTATTCAATGGCTTTAACAGAAAAACATAACCTTACTTTAAACTAATTATGAACAAATATCTTAAAGAAACGAAAATGTTGGATTATTCAAATCCTAACATACAGCAGTTAATTGAAAACAGAAAATGGCTTGCAATGCATGAATTTGACAGACTGAAATCAATTTATAATTTTGTCCGAGATGAAATACTGTTCGGCTACAACATTGATGACAACATTCCTGCTTCAAAAGTTTTGAAAGAAGGTTTTGGACAATGCAACACAAAGGGAACTTTGTTTATGGCTTTGCTCAGAGCGTGCAATATTCCCTGTCGGGTACACGGATTTACTATTGACAAAAAACTGCAAAATGGTGCAATGACGGGAATTGTCTATAAAAACGCTCCGCAAAATGTGTTCCATAGTTGGGTTGAGGTGTATTTTGAAGATAAATGGTACGAACTCGAAGCGTTTATTCTCGACAAAAAGTATCTAAACAATTTGCAGAAAATTAACAACAGTTGCTCGGGTGCATTTTGCGGTTACGGTGTTGCTGTCAAAGATTTCAAAAATCCTGTTATAGATTTCAACCGAAATAATACATATATTCAAAGCGAAGGTATTAATGAAGATTTCGGTGTTTATGATTCTCCCGACGATTTGCTAAAAGAGCATCATCAGCAAATGTCACCACTGAAGGCTTTTTTATATAAAAATCTCGGCAGACATCTGATGAACCGCAATGTAAGAAAAATTAGAAATTTTTAATTGAAAATTGAAAATGGTGAACTAAAATGTTAAGACTAAGACCGTACAAACGCTGTGATTCAAAACACATAGCCGATTGGATTAAAAATAAGGAAACTTTTGTAAAATGGGGCGGCGAAAGATTTAGTTCGTACCCGATTAATGCAAAAATTATTGATGATAAATATAAACTTAATAACGGCGATTGCGTAGAAGATGACAATTTTTATCCTATGACCGCCTTTGACGATAGCGGTGTTGTCGGACATTTTATAATGCGATACATAAACGGCAACAACAAGATACTTCGTTTCGGTTGGGTAATTGTTGACGATACGCAAAGGGGAAAAGGTTACGGCAAACAAATGCTTGAACTTGGGCTCAAATATGCCTTTGAAATTTTGGGTGTCGAAAAGGTCACAATCGGCGTTTTTGAAAACAATATCCCTGCTTATAAGTGCTACAAGTCAATCGGTTTTAACGAAATTGTTACCGATAAATACGAAATTGAAAACATAAACGGTGAAGATTGCAGAATAATCGAACTTGAAATCACAAAAACCGATTATATAAACCACAACAAAAGGAAGTGACAATATGCCCGACTTTACAGTACGATACGCTAAGAAATCAGAGCTTGAGCGTGTGAATGAAATTCGTTATCAGGTCAACAGGGTTCACTCAAACGGCAGACCTGATATATTCCGAGATGATTTCTGCAATGAGATGAAAAACGTAGTATACAAAATTTTTGAGAATGAATATTCCGATGTTATTGTTGCCGTGAACGGTGATACAATCTGCGGATTTGCAACCGTTGAATACATAGTCAAGGAAAAATCTCCGTACAACTTGCAAAGAAAATTTTATCGGATTGCTGAATTCGGAGTTGATGAAAACTTCCGCAGAATGGGTGTTGCAACCAAGCTGATAAAAGAGGCTAAGAACAGAGGCTTTGACAGGCTGGAACTTGATGTGTGGGAATTCAACGAGGGTGCAATGAGGTGGTTTTACGATTCTGTAGGATTCAAAACCTACAGAGAATACAAGGAAATGAATATTTAAACCGAAAAAATCCGTATGAAGATTGCTCCATACGGATTTTATTTTGTGTATCAAATTTTATTTATTGCCATTTAAAGGTGACGAGTCCGTAAACATAGATAAATGCGATAGCTGTAGGAACTACATATTTGAAAATCGGTTTCATCCACGAACGCACTTTCATACCGATGCCCATATTGGCTTCTTTAATGAAGTTATCCCAACCCCAGCCGAACTTGTTGCAACAGAACAGAGCAAGCACAAGAGAACCGAGAGGAAGAACATTTGTGGAAACAATGAAGTCCCAAAAATCAAGCCATGTTGTACCCTCTGCAAACGGCTGAAAATGAAGAACGCTGAATCCGAGAGCCGTTGTGAGTGCAAGCACAAACACTACAATTCCGCAAATAAGACTGCCTTTTATTCTTGACCAGCCTGTCAAATCACGAATCATTGCAAGAATATTTTCGCAAACACCCAAAACGGTTGACATTGCCGCAAACACCATAAACAGGAAGAAGAGCGAACCCCATATTCTTCCGCCGGGCATATTGTTGAACACGGTTGCCATTGTGTCAAACAAAAGGTTCGGACCTGAATTAACTTCAAGGTTGTAAGTAAAGCAGGCAGGGAAGATGATTATGCCTGCAAGCAGAGCTACGAGTGTGTCAAGAGAGATAACATTGATTGCCTCGCCCATAAGTGAATGGTCTTTGCCGATATAACTTCCGAAAATAGCCATACCGCCCATACCTGTTGACAGCGAGAAAAATGCCTGATTCATCGCACCCACAACAACATCACCGTTGATTTTTGAAAAGTCGGGTTTGAGGTAAAATGTCATACCCTCACCCGAACCGCTCAAAAACAGACTGTGGATTGCAAGCACAATCATAAGTGCAAGCAAAGCAATCATCATATATTTTGTTATCCTCTCAAGTCCGCCCTGAATGTTGAACGAGAGTATAACAAAGGCGATAACAACCGTTATCATCATAAAAATAACATTGACTGACGGATTTGCAATCATTGTGGTAAATCCGAGGTCACGGTTGTTACCCGTCAGAAAATTTATGAAGTAGTAAATTATCCAACCGCAAACAACTGTGTAAAAAGCCATAATTGCAAGGTTGCCCACAAGGCATGCCCAACCGAAACCGCCCCATTTTTGCTTTGGCTTTTCAAGTTTGCGGTACATTTTAATCGGACTTGTCTGTGCCGCTCTGCCCACCGAAAATTCCATTATCAAACACGGAATTCCCAAAACAATAAGACAGATGATGTACACAAGCATAAAACTTCCGCCACCGTATTGTCCGCACATCCACGGAAACTTCCACACATTTCCGCAACCGATTGCACAGCCTGCCGAAAGCATTAGAAAGCCGAGTCGGCTTCCTAATTTTTCACGATTCACAACACAAGTCCTCCTGCCGAATTTATTTTATCTACACAATATTTTTTCGTCATAAATACTGCTCCTTTGTTTATTATGCAATACAAAGAGTAGTATAGCAAATAAAATACCATTTGTAAAATTGATAAAACTGTGCTATAATAGCGAAGATATCGTTCGTATAAAAGAGGATTTAGTTATGGATACCAATGTGCTTAAAACCTTTGTAGCTGTGTGCGAATATTTGGGATTTTCTGCTGCAGCGGAAAAGCTCGGCTATACCCAGTCAACCGTTTCATCACAGATAAAACAGTTGGAAAGCGAGCTTAACACGGTGCTTTTTGACCGCTTTTACCACAGAATCAGCCTGACTTCCGACGGCATAACGGTTCTGCAACACGCAAGAGAAATTCTTGAATCTCACGAAAAGATGCTTGAAGATTTGCGTACCCCCGAAACAATTGAGGGCAACATTCGCCTTGCAATGTCAAGTTCTGTCTGCAACCGATTTTTTAAAGATGATTTTCTTGAGTTCAGAAAGCATTTTCCTAATATTCACCTTGTCGTTGTCGAAAGCGGTACAGAGCAGATGTTTGATATGTTACGCAAAAATGAGGTTGATTTGATTTTTACGCTTGACAGCCACATTTATGATTCGGAATTTATAATTTGTGCAGAGCATGAGGAAAAGGTTCACTTCTTTGCATCAGTTGACAATCCACTTTTGAATAAAGAAAATATTTCGCTAAAAGAATTATGCACCGAGGATTTTGTACTGACCGAAAGTAATATGAGCTACAGAAAATTGCTCAACAATGAACTTGCCGCACAATCGCTTGAAATTCACCCTGTTTTGGAAATAGGAAACCCTCTACAAATTTGTTCTCTAATCAAAAACAGCAAAATGATCTCGTTCTTGCCTGATTTCATCACGGAGGATTACTACAATTCGGGAGAGATAAAACATCTTCCCGTCAACGATTGTGATGTTTCGGTGTGGACGCAGTTGCTTATCCACAAAAACAAGTGGAAATCTCCTTCGCTTAATGCGTTTATTGATTTTTATCGGGATGTTATACGAAAATAAAAAGTATCACATTTTGCCTTACGCACCGCCGTATTGCGTTATGATAATCTTGGCAAGCTTTGCGTTCGGCTTTTTGATATTGACGGGGTACTGTAACTTTTTTTCATAGACAAACATCAGCAATCCTCCTCGTTTTCCCACGGCCACGGTCCCTTTATCCAGCTCCACATATTGGTGCTTGTCATACTCTTTTTCAAAGGACCGAATTTTTCTTCATATTCTTCAACAAGCGGTTTCAATTTTTCTTTGAAACCGTTCATTTTTTGTATCATTGCCGTATCGTGCGGATGAGTGTCAAGATAAATCTGAAGGTCAAGTGCGGCAAATTCGTAGGTTGAAATTTTCTTTAAAAGAATTTCTCTTTCAGTCAAGTCCCTCACCGCATTTCTTTCCGTAGAATGGTTTGTTGAGAACGGGGAACATTGTACCCGACTCAAGCCCCTGCAACGGGCTGTAGGTTGGGGAGTCGAACTGCTGAAAGGGAACATATGCCATAGCCTCGCTCGTTCTCTTTGGCAGACTCGGTATTCCGTACTGCTGAGAAATAATTTCTTTAATATCCAATTTAATTCTCCTTTTTGTTCAAACTTATGAACATTGCTGTTCATTCTCATAATATGCCCGTTTCATACTTGTGTTTACATAATAAAAAAACAGAGCCGACAGCAATGCCGTCAGCCCTGTTAGAGAGGTTTTACCGTGAATATCCGATTAAATGTTAATTAACCTTTTTGGCAGAATTTGAAGTAACCTTTGCAATGATTGCAAAAACTACGCAAAGCACAATTCCGATTGCCGAAACGATGCCTACAAGAGTGAAGTTTGTGTTTGAAATGAGTGAAAAATCAAGCACACCGCTGTCGGGATTCTGAAGTGACGCAAAAACTGCAACAGCGTCAATAATTACAGCAACCATAAGTGAAAGAATTGAAATTGATGCCGTAACAGTTTCTGTAAGGTTCTTTTCTATTTTCTTTGCAACGCTGATTTTTTCACTTCTGAAGTTAAGACAGCCGAAAAGCCAGAATACAGCCGCCGCATTAATTATTGTTTCGGGAATCATATATGTAGCGTTGTAG
>ERZ791812.1180-NODE-1180-length-10643-cov-2.585663_pt1 | contig 10643 bp, 7 predicted proteins | sample MGYA00510303_ERZ791812 | MGnify/ENA primary metagenome ERZ791812 (study PRJEB30046, sample SAMN00791985) | human gut metagenome | study: EMG produced TPA metagenomics assembly of the A metagenome-wide association study of gut microbiota in type 2... | reverse complement strand
AATATTATAAAAAATATAAAAAATGCACAAAAAACGTCGAAATTTTTCGGCGCTTTTTTTGAACTAAATAGTTGCATTTTATCGAAAGATGACTATAATAATGATTAAGAGATCAGTACTGTGAACAATAGAATATTTAAAGTAAGGAGGGAAAAGCTATGATTAGTTTTTTCATTTGTCTGCTTCTTTTAATCGGCGGCTATTTTGTCTATGGTAAGGTTGTAGAGAATACGTTTGCACCGGATGACAGAGAAACTCCTGCGGTAAAGATTAACGATGGTGTTGATTATGTAGTAATGCCGCAGTGGAAACTGTTTCTGGTACAGCTCCTCAATATTGCGGGCTTAGGACCAATCTTTGGTGCGATGCAGGGTGCTTTATGGGGACCGGTTGTATTCTTATGGATTACTTTCGGTACAATATTTGCCGGCGGTGTACATGATTATTTTTCAGGAATGCTTTCAGAAAGAAACGAAGGTGCTTCTATTTCAGAAGTCTGCGGTATCTATCTGGGCGGATTCATGAAGAATGTTATGAGAATCTTCAGTGTGGTTTTACTCGTTATGGTAGGTACCGTATTCGCAGTAGGACCGGCCGGATTAATTGTTACATTATTTAAGAACGGCAATGTATCAGGAATTGTTGCAAGTACAGAATTCTGGCTGTGGATTATTCTTGCATACTATTTCATTGCCACATTTATTTCAATTGATAAGATTATCGGACGTATTTATCCGGTATTCGGTATCTGCTTAATCATCATGGCATTAGGTGTTATTATTGGTGTCTTTACACATTCAGATTATCAGATTCCTGAAATCTGGTCACACTTTACCAATATGCACCCGAAGGGAACACCAATCTGGAGCGTTATGTTTATCACCGTAGCGTGTGGTGCGATTTCCGGTTTCCATGCAACACAGTCACCACTGATGGCGCGTTGTATGAAGTCTGAAAAGCAGGGACATTTCGTATTCTATGGTGCGATGGTTGCAGAAGGTGTTATCGCATTAATCTGGGCAGCAGCAGGTTGTTCAATCTATGCAGTAACAGATGGTTTAAGTACTGGTTTAAGTGCCATTCTTGCAAATGGACAGTCCGCAGCAATTTACGATGTATGCTCTAAGACAATGGGCGGTGTCGGTGTTGCCCTTGCAATGATTGGTGTTATTGTATGCCCGATTACATCAGGTGATACAGCATTCAGAAGTGCAAGACTGGTTCTTGCAGACTGGTTTAAGGTTGACCAGTCTAAGTTTACAAAACGACTGATCTTATGTGTACCGCTTTTAGCAGTTGGTGCAGTTGTCGGACATCTGGATTATACAATCGTTTGGAGATATTTCAGCTGGACAAACCAGACACTCGCTATGATTGTATTGTGGACAGCAAGTATGTTCTTATTCAGAGAAAAGAAGAATTACTGGATTACCGTAGTACCGGCAACCTTTATGAGTGCCGTATCTATGACCTATTTCTTCTATGCACCGGAGTGCTTGAACCTCGGTACAACAGTAGCTTACCCGGCAGGTATCATTTTAGCAATTGTATTCTTTGGCATCTTCATGTATGCAACAAAGAAACAGCCAAAAGAAGCTGCATAACAGTAGGCGTTTAGAAAATCTGTAAATGCATTTTACAGAGGTACATAAAAGATAAAATAATTTAGATTAAAGGGGATGCCACATGAAAATAGTTGAAAGCAGACGATGTTTCGTGTGGCTCCCCGTCTTTATTCTTTGGTGAAATAATAGAAAGAATAGAAAGGACACACCAAAGAAACAATGACTGAAGGAAGGGGCTGGTTGTATGTTGTGGAAACGACGTTGTTTAGGAAAAGAATCGCTTGAAAAGGAAGAATTGGCGCAGGATAAAAAGCATTGTAGAAAGTTTGGACCATGCGGAGTGGGAGAAAAAGCGATTTATCTGAACAGTTTTTATTTTGAGAGAAGATATTACATTCCGCTCACTTCCGTAAAAAGAGTATTTAAAAGAGTTGCGATGAGCAAAGGCGGATTCACAGGAAAGGGATTATTTGCAACGATTCCGTATCTGGTTGTGGAATATGACAATGGCGAAGAAAAGCAGTGCAATTTCAAATTTGAAGAAAATGTCGATTCTTTATTAGCCTATTTAAAACAGACACATCCTGAAATCCGGCTTCACAGCGCAGAAGCGGAAAAAAGACTGAAAGAAAAAGAACGTCTTGCAGCAAAGAAAAAAGCAAAGGTTCTGACAAAAGAAGCACAGGAGAATATTGCCGTATTAGAGAATTGTATGCAGTATCTGAATAAGAATGAAGAATTAAGTATTGCATTAAGTGCAGGGGCAAAAAGAAAAAGAGTGTATGACAGAAGTAATCCGGCATATAAATGGGTAGCACTCAGCATTACGCTGTTGGGAGCAGCGGCATTGCTGTATGGTATCTACGCATTGATTACACATGCTGGATTTGCAATGTATTTCCTGTTGTTTGGACTGGCTTCCATTTTCTTCTTTTCCAGTGCCAATGTTTTACCGACTGCAAGAAACAATAAAAAGTACATTGAAACACATTTGGAACAGGCTGTTGATGAAATGCAGCAGTACATCAGACAATATCCGGACTTTCCGGTTCCGGCATGGTATGCACATCCGGTCGTGTTAAAGAGAATGATTGATATTATGCAGGAAGGTCGTGCAACGACCATCGAAAAGGCACTTGAAGTTTTAAAGAGTGATTTAAAAGCATTAAATTCCAGCGTGGCAGTAGAGCAGGAAGAATATGATGAAGTTATGGCAATCAAGCCGATGTTTTTAATTCGTGAGTATCAGTAAAGTAAACTGACCATAAAACAAAAATAGTGTTCCGCAGGACCTTGCCAAGGCACTTGCAAAAATCGGTGCGATTACAACATCGGTTAATGCAGTCATAGCAGTGATTGTAGCAACGATTATTTATCTGGCATTACGTCCGGTAATGAAAAAGACAGGAATGCTTCGGGAATTGTAAAAAAGTTGGAAACTGACATAGAATTAAAAGAGGAACGATATGATAACAGATGAGGTAAAACTTTGATAGTATCATATCGTTTCTCTTGTTTTATACTGACTGTTTAGAATATAGAAAGTGCGTGATTAAAGCGGTTGCACGATAGGTTGTCCTTTAATTGTAATTAAGATAGTAGGTGTTCTTGCCCAGTTCTTTCGCCTGATACATCGCTGCATCAGCACCCTGTACCATATAGCTGTAATGCAGCTGACTGCCGTTTTCAGCAAAAATGCCGATACTGCAGGGAATAGACATTCGTTCACCGGTTTCTAAGTTTATAAGACCTTCCTGTAGTTTTTCAAAAACTGTACGGATTTCATTTTCAATAGTTGTCTTTGAATCGACTGCGGCAAGGCAGAAAAGAAATTCGTCACCACCGTTTCTACCGACAATTCCGTCAATGTTTTCTTTTAAAATAGAGGCAACAAAGCGGATAACGCGGTCGCCTTCCTGATGTCCGTAGAGTGTATTATAGTCACGGAAATTATCAATATCCAGAAAGCCGACGGCAATGCGGGTATGTGTGTCGTTTGCCTGTTCAATCATAGCATGTATTTTATTTTCAATGGCATTTTTATTGAAAAGCTGTGTCATCGGGTCTAACTGTGTTTTTTTGGTAAGATATCGTTGATATTCCTGCTGATGTACTTCATTGGCTTCAGCATAGGCTAACAGTGCATTAATTTTATTGGATAAATTACCAAGTTCATCATTTTTATCATACGGAATACGTAGTGCATAGTTTTTTTGCAGCTGGACATTTTCAAGCGTGCCGGAAATCAGGTGTACCGGTTTGGTTATTTTTTTCGTAATCAGGTAATGTACCAGTAAAAGGACAACGGAAGTCCAAAGAACTGTTGTGCCAAGCAGGATGCGGTAGGCAGTTTTCATTTTCTGATAAGAACTTAAATCAATAGTAATAAAAATCATCCAGTCTGTGTAATGAACCGGTGCATAATATATCGCGTATTCATTTCCGGAAACGTTAAAATAAAATTGTCCGGAAGTGTTAGAACGATTGGTGCAGGATAAATGTTCAGTAATTTTCTGCCATATGGCGTTGTCATTGACATCAGTCAATGAATCGGAAGTAGATTCATCCGGATTGCCGGCAGTGATAAAAAAGTTATTGTTATCAATAAGATAGAGCAGCCCGTTTTCCCATAAAGTTGTATTGGAGCGGTAGTTGTCAAAGTATGAAGTCGGAATTTCTTCTACAACATAGCCAATTATGTTTTGTGTATTAAGGTCAAAAATACCGGAGTATGCAGCAACAACAGTAGTCATTTCACCATCAATTAACCGCTGGTAGGCATCGGAAATTATGAAATTGCCGTTTAAAGAGTCTGAATCAGCATGGGCAAAATAATCTGAAGTTGAAGCAGTAATATTTTCACTGGATGCAACAATGTTAAAATTGGTATCAATAATGAAAAGACTCTGTAAAAAATCACAATGGGTTTTTCGCTCCCATAACATATTATTAATATAGGAAATGGAATCATCATCTGAAATGCTGCCATCCAGACTGGAATGAACAGCATCCTGTATCATTTCATACTGGGTAATCATATCAATCGTATCTCTACGGGCTTCACAAAAACTCTCGATACTGGATATGGTAGATTCACTGATAAAGCGCAGATTTTCCTGCATCATGCTTTTAGTGTTTTTATTATTCTGTACAATCATGACAGAAGCAAAAATATAAAGCGGAATCAATGAAGCTGTCAGCAGGATAATATATAAAGTGTGTTTAATTTTCATATGAAATCCTTTCATTTGGTTTGCAATAAATAATAGTAATGATTATCAGATAATAGTATATTGGTACTATAATATAGTATTTTGGTAGGAATGTCAATGGAGAATACAGGAAATCATAAAACTTTAACAAATTAGATTTTATAAACAGTGTATGCAGTTTCAAAGAATGTCAATACTTATATCTTGAAAGAACGAATATACCGCAATTGCGGTAGGAATGGAGAGGAAAATGAGTAATAACATGGATTTGGGGTATGAGATGTTCTGCTATCAGTGCGAGCAGACGGCAAACGGAAAAGGCTGCACGAAAATGGGTGTCTGTGGAAAGACACCGGAAATCGCAAATTTGCAGGATTTGCTGATTTATCAGGCAAAGGGAATCTGCTGTTATGCAAAAAAATTATTGGAAACAGGGGAACATGCGCCTAAAGAAGTGGTGCGTTTTTTGGAAAACGTTCTTTTTACAACGCTTACAAATGTAAATTTTGATGCAGATGTACATGTGGAATTATTAAAGGTATCGCAAAACATTAAGGAAGAATTGCGCGAGCAGACAGAGGCAGAAATCAACCGCCCGGCAGCAGTTTATAATCTGCCGGAAACGAAAAGTGAAATGTTAAAAGATGCGCCGATGGCAGGAATTATGTATGACAAAGAACTTGACGAAGATATCCGTTCATTAAGACAGACGATTCTTTATGGATTAAAAGGCATCAGCGCATACGGACATCAGGCAAGAGAATTGGGATATTACAGCACACAGGTCGATGATTTTTATATTTACGGACTGGAAGCACTTACAGACGATGCGCTGACGGTGGAAGAATTAATTCGGATGACGATGCGTACCGGTGAAATGGCATTAGAGGTAATGAAACAGTTAGATGAAGCGAACACAAGCGTTTATGGCAATCCGTATCCGCATAAGGTGAGTGTTCGTAGAAAAAAAGGACCGTTTATTATCGTATCGGGACATGACTTTAAAGATTTGGAAATGCTGCTGGAACAGACCAAAGGCACAGGTATTAATATTTATACCCATGGGGAAATGCTGCCGGGTCACGGCTATGAAGGATTGAAAAAATATCCGCATCTGGTGGGCAATTTTGGCGGTGCATGGCAGGACCAGCAGAAAGAATTTGACAATCTGCCGGGCTGTATTTTAATGACAACAAATTGTCTGATGCGTCCGCGTGAGGGGTATAAGGACAGGATTTACAGCACCAATGTTGTCGGCTGGGAAGGAGTAAAGTATATTCCTAAAAAGGAAAACGGCGAAAAGGATTTTCATGAAATCATTGAACAGGCATTGGCATTAGGTGGATTTTCCGATGATGAAGAAGAAAAGGAAATTACAGTGGGTTTTGCACATCAGGCGGTGCTGACCTGTGCTGAAAAGATAGTAGAAGCCGTAAAGGACGGAACAATCCGCCATTTCTTTTTAATTGGCGGCTGTGACGGTGCCAGACCGGGAAGAAATTATTATACGGAATTTGCAAAAATGGTGCCGCAGGACTGTGTGATTCTGACACTGGCATGTGGAAAATACCGGTTTAATAAGCTGGACTTTGGTGAAATTGCCGGATTGCCGCGTCTGATGGATGTCGGACAGTGTAACGATGTTTATTCGGCGGTACGCATTGCCACTGCACTTGCCGATGCGTTTAATACCGATGTAAACGGACTGCCTCTTTCCATGATTGTGTCCTGGTATGAGCAGAAAGCAGTAGCGGATTTGCTCGCACTGTTAAGCCTTGGCGTCAGAAACATTTATTTAGGACCGACACTCCCTGCCTTTTTAAGCCCGAATGTATTGCAGTATCTGGTGGATACGTTTCATATCCGCGCAATCAGCAACGCGGAAGATGATATTAAGACGTGCCTGAAGCAGAATATTGCATAAAGCGCTTAGAATTTTCGAGAGTTGTTTATATTATAGGAAATAAACAACTCTCAAAAAATCCTGTTATGGAAAGAGAACAACAGGCGGAAATTTTAAAATCCATATTAGATTAGGCTTCAAAAAAACAAAAAAAAACAAAAAAATACAAAAAAAAATAAAAAATTTTATTGCATTTCAAACTAGATTGTGATATTTTTTAAACAATCTCCTGAGAGACAATTATAAAGCTGGGGAATTTCGGTCGTTTCTGAGCTTTTTACAATGAAATTCAGTAAAAAAATTCATTCAAAAAACGAAAGAAAGGGAAACCATATGTCAAAGTAAAAAAAATGGATAGGTAATTTAAAAGTTGCAGCGAAATTGAAGGTATATCGGACGTCGGTATTAGTTATGACAGCGTTTTTCGTACTGGTGGCACTTGTATCGACATTAGTGATTCGTTCGAATATACGTCATATTACGGAAGTGTGGTCTCCTTCACTTGAGTATCTGCAGGAATTAGAAACAATGACTGCTAAGTATAGAATCAAGCAGTATCAGCATCTTGTAGAATCAGATGCCGCAGCTATGGCTACGTGTGAAAAAGAAAATGATAATATAGAAAGTCAGATTAAAGACGCGACAGCTAAGTTAGGTGAGATAATTAATTCAAATAAGAAAGCACAGCAAGGAAAAGCCGATTACGAAAAGGCAACTTCTGCGTGGGAAGAATACTTATCAACTTCAGATGAAGTATACAAATTGAGTAGAGATAATAAACAGGCTGAAGCAGCGAAGATTATGATCGGAAGTGCATATGAAAGCTATATGTCATTTGTAAAACAATTAAATACATTACATGATGATTTCCAGGTGGAATTAGATAATGCGAAAACACTTGCCAACATCTGTACTATTATTATTTTTATTGTCATTATTGTAACAGGAATCGCGATTGCAGTAGTTGCAACAGTTATCGGAAAGATAATTACAGATTCAATAACAGAACCGGTACAGCAGATAGATGCAGCAGTTGCCAGTCTTAGAAAAGGTGAACTGTCTAATATAGAAATGCTTACTTACGAATCAGATGATGAGTTCGGAGATACAATAAGAATGCTGAAAGAAGCAATGAATATTCTTTCAGATTATGTCCGTGAGATTTCTCAGGAGGTTAAATTTATAGCTCAGGGTGATCTGACAAGAAATGGTGATGATATTACACCGTTTCTGGGTGATTTTTCAGAATTGAAAGATTCACTTGTATATATTTTAAAACGCTTTAACAGTACATTGTCAGAAATTAGCGGTATTGCTGAACAGGTTACACATAACGCAAAGGAAGTTGAAAGTGCATCAAAGTCTTTATCAGATGGCGCAACGGAACAGGCCGGAGTTATTCAGGAATTGAATGCAACAATAGATACAGTTGTTGACCTTGCTGTAGATACTGCAAAGGAAACAAAAAATGCATCTGAACGTGTAAAAGCTTCTGCGAACAAAGCGAATGAAGAAAAGGAAAAAATGAACGTTCTGTTGACAGAGATGGAACATATTACAGAAATATCTAAGGAAATAGGTAATATTATTACAGATATTGAAGATATTGCTTCACAGACTAATTTGTTAGCTCTTAATGCTTCGATAGAAGCTGCCAGGGCAGGTGAGGCAGGTAAGGGCTTTGCGGTAGTAGCAGATCAGATAGGAAAACTTGCTGCAGACAGTGCGAAGTCAGCGGTAAATACAAGAGATTTAATCGATAAAACTTTAGTTGAAATTCAAAGAGGAAATGCAGTTACAATTACAACGGCAGAAGCCTTCAATCAGATTATTTCAGACATGGATTCTTTCGCAGAAATGGCAGAGAATACAATGGAGAAAGCCAATTCGCAGGCAGAGTCATTAGAGCAGATCGGACAGGGAATCGAGCAGCTTTCAGGTGTTGTACAGAGTACAGCAGCATCATCAGAAGAGAATACGGCAATTAGTATTAATCTTTCAGAGGGTGCAGATAAGATGAATGAGCGTGTAAACAGATTTAAGTTATTCTAAAGGTTAAAAGAGAATTATAATGATATTGGGGCATAAAAGACCTGATTCCACTTATGAGCAGGTTCATGTGGGGTTAGGACTTTTAACTCTGGTATTTTATGATACGATTAGGAAAGAAAGGTTCTTGTTGTGAGTGAGAATATATTTAAGGTATTTGGTAAGCTGCCAAAAGAAACTTTATTAGAAATAATCGCAAAATGTATGGATGATTATCTATATGTATATGTTTTGCAGAATAATACAATAGAATTTTCTGAATCGGCTGTGAACCGTTTTAAGATATCGGATAATGTTATGAATAATTTTACTAATGATGTTTTACAGTTGGTTTATGAAGAAGACCGTAAGATGCTCCAGGAGCACCTTGCGGCTATATATGAAGGAAAAGAAAAGGTACATAATCTTCATTACAGATGGCTTGATAAAGAAGACATGCCGGTATGGATTAACTGCCGCGGTATAGTGATTGATGATTCACAAGGGAACGCACAATATTTGGTTGGCTGCATGAAAGAGACTGGCAATCAAAGAAGAGCAGATAATGTCACAGGATTGCTTGGAGGTCCTGAATTTAATGCCTATATGCGCTCGCAGAAGACACACCTTTCTAAGGGATTTCTTATGCATATAGGAATAGATGATTTTGGAGCAATCAATAGTTCACGTGGAGCGGCTTACGGCAATTATATTCTGAAAAGTGTAGCTGACTGCATGAAGGAATGTCTTTCTGATAAACAGAGGATATATCATCTTGTAGCCGACCAGTATGTGATTGTTGATTTGGAACATTCTTCAAAGGACTATGCCGCGGAGCTTAAGAAGATGATTGATGCCAGACTTTACAAGTTTATAGTATCTGAAAAATATGAGGCTGTTTTTTCGATTTCTGTTGGTGTTGTGGATGCGGTAACATTTTGCGAAGGCTACGAGGAGTGCCGCAAGAAATTTGCATTTGTCCTTAAAAAAGCCAAAAAAATGGGAAAAAATGGATTCTATATATTTGATGATAACGACTACGAGAGCTTTTTAAGAACAGGAAAGATAGTAGCGGCACTCCGTAATTCTGTTGTGAATGGATTCAACGGCTTTGAGGTGTATTACCAGCCAATTGTGGATTGCAGCTCAGAGCGGGTTATTGGTGCAGAGGCGCTTATGCGTTTCTCAATGACCTCTGAAGAAGATACGGAGACAGTTTCACCAGTAGACTTCATCCCATTACTGGAAGAAACCGGGTTAATTATCCCGGCAGGAAGATATATATTAGATGAAGCAGCGAAAACATGTTGTGAAATGCAGCAATATATTCCTGATTTTAAGATGAATATAAATGTTTCATATGTTCAGATTATGCATGGCAATGTTGAACATGATATATTGGATGTGATTAAAAAGTATGTTTTAAAGCCGGATTCAATATGTATTGAAATGACCGAAAGCGGATTTATGGATATGACACCGGCATTCTGTAAGTTCAGGAAAGTATTGGATGAGAACCATATCTGCTTTGTAATAGATGATTTTGGCACAGGGTATTCTAATTTCCATTGTATACGTGATATGAATCCCAGCTATGTGAAAATGGATAGGGATTTTACTGCAAAGGCGATGAATGATGCAAGAGATTATGAATTGTATAAAAACATCATTCCGATGGTACATAGTATTAATGTCAGGATATGTGCAGAGGGCATTGAAAAAAAAGAATGGAGCCTTAAAATGAAAGAAATGCAGGTTGATTATTTACAGGGATACTATTATGGCAGACCCTGTGAAAAAGAACAGTTTATTCAACGATATAAATGTTCATAACAGCCGCAGGCTTTTTGACGGATCATCTGGTACACAAAAAAATTAAAAAAAATTAGCACTCACCTATTGACAGTGCTAATAATGCGTGCTATATTACATGTA
>ERZ791812.1176-NODE-1176-length-10685-cov-2.539135_pt1 | contig 10685 bp, 9 predicted proteins | sample MGYA00510303_ERZ791812 | MGnify/ENA primary metagenome ERZ791812 (study PRJEB30046, sample SAMN00791985) | human gut metagenome | study: EMG produced TPA metagenomics assembly of the A metagenome-wide association study of gut microbiota in type 2... | reverse complement strand
CGAAAAACCGGCAAACTGTCTGGAGGAAAATGAGCAGCTTCACTTATACCACATTTTTTCGGACTGCATGGAACAGATAAAAAGCGGTCAGTTTGCGCCGAATATTTTTTATGAAAACGGTGAACCAAAGGAATTTTCAGCGATTCCGATGGCGATGTATGCGGACTGTACGCCGTTTGATTCTATCAGTGCCCTGCTTCGAAGCTTTTATTCGGAAAAAGATAAATTTACGCGAATCCGCCAGAAATCTTCGGATTTGCGACGGATTGTATCAACAGCACTGGAGCGTTCCTATAAAAAGCTGGATATTCAGGAAAAACAGTTAAAGGATACCGAAAAAAGAGAAAAATTCCGTGTATACGGGGAATTGATTAACACCTACGGCTACAATATCCCGGAGGGTGCAAAGTCTTTTACGGCATTAAATTATTACACCAACGAGGAGATTTCCATTCCGCTTGATCCAATGCTCACACCGTCTGAAAATGCCGTGAAATATTTTAACCGCTACAATAAGCTTAAACGTACATTTGAAGCAGATTCCAAGCTGATTGAGGAAACAAAAGCGGAAACACAGCATCTGGAATCTATTGCAACGGCACTTGATATTGCGGTCAATGAAGAAGACCTTGTCGAATTAAAAGAAGAACTGATTCAGGCAGGCTACATTCACCGAAAAGGCAAAGGCGGCAAAAAGGAAAAAGTGACGAGTAAACCGTTCCACTACATTTCTTCGGACGGTTTTGATATGTATGTCGGAAAGAATAATTTTCAGAATGATGAGCTTACCTTTAAATTTGCAAACGGCAATGACTGGTGGTTTCATGCAAAAAAAATGCCGGGTTCCCACGTTATCGTAAGAACCGGCGGCAAAGAACTGCCTGACCGCACCTTTGAAGAAGCGGCAAGTCTTGCGGCTTATTACTCCAAAGGACGCGACCAGGACAAGGTTGAAATTGATTATGTAATTAAGAAAGAGGTTAAAAAACCTGCTTCTGCCAAACCGGGATTTGTCGTTTATTACACGAATTACTCAATGATGGCTTCTACGGATATTTCCGCGATAAAGCAGGCCGATTAATCCGATGACATCTGCGGCGGCGGCGGTAATATACATTGCCGGAAGCCCCGCGGTAAATCCGCAGATAAGAATCCCTATTATACTGACTGCTGTGGCAATGCCGCAGACAGCCAGTATTTTTTTTGTACTGCCCTGCTCCTGCAAAATCATAACCACAAGGGCCATTAAAAAGACCATATCCAGAATGTAAACGAGCATATAAAGCGGATATGCACTTTCAATGACATCACACAGCTTTTCATCAAACGTGAGATACCCGAACAGCGGCGGCGCATTGAATAAATACACGATACTGCGCACGACACCGATAACCGTTAAAATGCCAGGCACAAGCCATGCAGAGCGTAATTTTTCAGGTAACGGCAGTTTGATTTTGGAAAGAACAATGACACCCAGTACAGCAAGGATCAGATACAATACATACGGATCCTCCAAAATAATAACTTCGGATACACGCATAAGCCGAAGCCGTGTAAGTGTCTCCGTGCTGGCATAGCACGGAAATCAGTAATTCCCGTAAAAATTCAAAGACCATACTGCCCATAAGCACCGGAATAAATATGCTGTAGCAGGCGGCTTTACTGTTACTGCTGTACGCTTTCATTTTGTCAAGCCGTGTTCCCTTTACAATCACAAGGCAGAATACACCCAGTACGATTAAAAATACACCGGCTATCCAGTGTAGTCCTAATAAATGTTCCGGCGCTACAGTCTGCACGTCTTTTAAGTAAAAATAAATCACTATGCGGCGTAGTGCGGTATTTCCTTCAAAAATACTGCAAAGGACAATATATGCACCGGTGACAATGGCAAATACAGAGCTTAATACCGCATAAATGCCGGCACCTTTTAACTTAAAAAACATGGCGGCGGTTGTCAGAATCAGTCCGAAAACCGTGACTGCATATAAAATCCGGTAAAGGACATCCAGTCCTTTATAAAAATAAAGGCTGTAAATTGCGGCATCGGCATTGCTTAATTGCAGTGTATTGTCGTTGATACCGTTTGCAATGCGCTGAAACAGTCCGCTCCCGGCACCGAAAATCAGAATCAGCGCCATCAGTGCCGAAGCACCGATGATGGTTAAAATCCTGACATAGATAATTTCTTCTTTTTTCATAAGGCACAATCCTTTCCATGAAAATCCTTAAAACGTTTATTTTTAAGAAATTGTCACCTTGCGGAAAGTCTTTTTACCTTTCTTTAAGACCGCACCTTCGCCTTCAAAAATGTCCTTTGCAAAAGAAGCATCAATTTCCGTTACTTTTTCACCGTTTACGGAGATACCGCCCTGCTGTACGGCACGTCTTGCTTCGGAACGTGAAGAGGCAAGTCCTGCCTGATGTACCAGTGTTATGACATCGACAACACCATCTTTGAAAGCATCTTCTGTTAAGACTGCGCCCGGCATATCTGCGGAATCGCCGCCGGTAAAGATTGCTTTGGCTGTGTTTTCGGCTTTCTTTGCTTCGTCTTCACCGTGAACCATTTTTGTGAGTTCAAATGCAAGAATTTCTTTTGCCTTATTTAACTGTGCGCCTTCCCATGAATCCATTGCATCAATTTCTTCAAGCGGAAGGAATGTCAGCATACGGATACATTTTAATACATCGGCATCGGCAACATTTCTCCAGTACTGGTAGAATTCGTACGGAGATGTCTTTTCAGGGTCGAGCCATACGGCACCGGACTGTGTCTTACCCATTTTCTTGCCTTCCGAATTTAAAAGCAGGGTAATGGTCATGGCACTTGCATCCTTGCCTAATTTTCTACGGATTAATTCTGTACCGCCGAGCATATTACTCCACTGGTCATCACCGCCGAACTGTAAATTACAGCCGTATTTCTGGTATAACATGTAAAAGTCGTAAGACTGCATAATCATGTAGTTAAATTCTAAGAAGCTTAAGCCCTTTTCCATTCTCTGCTTGTAGCATTCTGCACGCAGCATATTATTGACAGAAAAGCATGCGCCGACTTCGCGGAGCAGCTCGACATAATTTAACTTTAACAACCAGTCTGCGTTGTTGACAAGAAGTGCTTTATCGTCTGAGAAATCAATAAAACGGCTCATCTGCTTCTTAAAACATTCGCAGTTGTGTTCAATCTGCTCGGTTGTAAGCATTTTTCTCATATCGGAACGTCCTGACGGGTCACCAATCATGGCCGTACCGCCGCCAACGAGTGCAATCGGCTTATTGCCTGCCATCTGAAGACGCTTCATTAAGCACAGTGCCATAAAGTGTCCGACATGAAGACTGTCCGCTGTCGGATCAAATCCGATATAAAAAGTTGCCTTTCCGTTGTTGATTAAGTCTTTGATAACGTCTTCATCTGTTACCTGGGCAATCAGTCCTCTTGCCACTAATTCATCATATAATGTCATAAAATCCTCCATTTCCGCAGACACCCTGTCTTACCTGTGCGCACTTGCAAATCATTTAGATTTACGGCAAGGGCGGGTGCGGTGTCTGCATTTAAAATTCTAATAAAAAAAGCTTCCGCCCTTATTTAAAAGGACGAAAGCTGATGCTTACGTGTTACCACCTTTATTCATAAACAGCTCACACTGCTTATCTTATGAAGTACAAATATACTCCGGGTACGATAACGTGTACCAATCCGTCACTGCCTACTTGGGTACTTTCCTGTTCGGAGTGCTGCTCCGGAATGTATTCATATCTGCTTCCGGTCTGCGCCTCTCACCTGCCGGCTGCTCTCTGTTGCTTTTCACAGATACTACTTGTTTCCTTCATTGCTTTGTGAAATATATAATTATGGGTCTGATTATAATATATCATTTTATAAAATGCAAGCACTTTTAATATGGAAATTTTTACCGGGATTAAGAAAGTTCGCCGATAATATACAGTTCATCTTCTGTTATCTGCTTACAGTTTACGTTGACAATGGTATTGACGGCGGCTTCTGTCATCCGGTCACTCACCGGAACTAGCACGCGGATATAATTTTTCGTATATCCTGCCATGTAGTCTGTGCCGTTGTAAGTCATCTTTTCTTCGATTAAAACCTGCATCGTCTGACCAAGACTTTCTTTGCGGTATGCCGCAGACATTTCCTTTTCAAGTGCTAAAAGGCATCCACTTCGCTGTGTCTTAATCTTTTCATCGACCTGACCGTCCATTTTATCGGCAACCGTGCCTTTTCTTCTCGAATATTTGAAAACGTGCATTTCATAAAAATGAATCCGTTTTACAAAATCATAGGTTGTTTCAAATTCTTCTTCCGTTTCCTGCGGGAAGCCCACAATAACATCGGTTGTAATCGCCGGATTGTTAAAATATTTACGAAGGATACGACAGCCTTCTTCATATTCGGCAGTGGTATATTTGCGGTTCATGCGCTTTAAAACGCTGTCACAGCCGCTTTGCAGGGAAAGATGAAAATGCGGGCATACTTTTTCCATGGCGGCGAGTGCCGATACAAATTCTTCCGTCACAACACGCGGCTCTAATGAACCCAGACGGATTCGCTTCACACCTTCGATTTCATGAATCCGTGAAATGACTTCTAACAGACTGCCCTTCTGATTATCCACGCCATAGGAAGTCAGGTGGATTCCGGTCAGCACGATTTCCTGATAACCGTTGTCCGCAAGGCGGTGTACTTCCTTTAAAATGTCGTCTAGTTCGCGGCTGCGGATTCTGCCGCGGGTATAAGGAATAATGCAGTAAGAACAAAACTGGTTACAGCCGTCCTGAATCTTAATATAGGCTCTGGTATGTTCACTGACCTTATCAATTTCCAGTTCCTCATAAGGCTGTTTTACCGATAAATCCAGTACACTGATATGGGATTCATGGTCAGCGGCATAATTTTCAAGGGCTTCTACAATATTAATTTTACAGTTATTGCCAAGTACAAGGTCTACCGCTTCATCTTTCTGTACGCCTTCACTGTCGGACTGCACATAACAGCCTGCGGCAACGACAATGGCATCCGGGTTCATCTTCTTAGCCTTGTGAAGCATCTGACGGGACTTGCGGTCGGCAATATTTGTTACGGAACAGGTGTTGATAATATACACGTCTGCCGGAACATTTTCATCAAACGGAACAATGGAATAACCTGCGGCGCGAAGCATCTGTTCCATGGATTCTGCTTCATAAGAATTGACCTTACAGCCGAGGTTATGAATTGCAACTTTTTTCAATTTTTCTGCTCCTGTCTTTTATTTTTGTATTGACATAATTTTACCAAATAGATATTATAACTAATAGAGTAAATATTATTTGGTAGGAGGTATTTTCGCAATGAAAACCGTAAAAATTTCGTTAAATTCTATCGACAAAGTAAAGTCTTTTGTAAATGACATTACAAAATTTGATGTAGACTTCGACCTTGTATCAGGCAGATATGTTATTGATGCAAAATCTATCATGGGTATTTTCAGTCTGGACTTATCAAAGCCAATCGACTTAAATATTCATGCCGATTCTGATGTCGATACAATTCTTGCTGTATTAAAGCCATACATGGCAAACTAATTACAGTTTTACATAGTGATTTTAATAAAAATAAAAACTGCCGCTCAAAGCTTCTGCCTTGCCGCGGCAGTTTTTATTTTGTAAAAAATCTTATTCAATGCGGATTTTTTCGGTTGTTTCAATGGCTGTCTTAAACAGTTCGTCAATACAGTCATCTAAGTTATGTTCATCACGCTGGATAATATTTAAGTTCGGCTTTGTAACCGGGTGCTTTGCCACGAAAATCGTACAGCAATCTTCAAACGGCTGGATAGAGGTTTCGTAAGTACCGATTTTTTCCGATAAATCAATAATTTCCTGCTTATCAAATCCGATAACCGGACGGAATACCGGCATCGTACATACTTCGTTGGTGCAGTACAGACTGTGCATGGTCTGGCTGGCTACCTGACCGATACTCTCTCCTGTCACAAGTCCCAAACAGCCGCTTTCTTTACCCAGTTCTTCGGCAATGCGCATCATGTATCTTCTCATGATAATCGTCAGTTCGTCATGCGGGCATTTTTCGTAAATGGCAAGCTGGATATCGGTAAAGTTGACCACGTTTAATGTAATCGGACCGGAATATTTTGCCACGAGTTTTGCAAGGTCGATAACTTTCTGCTTTGCACGCTCGCTTGTATATGGCGGTGCATGGAAATAAGTTGCTTCCAGTTCAACACCGCGCTTTGCAACCATGTATCCGGCAACCGGGCTGTCGATACCGCCCGAAAGCAGTAACATTGCTTTTCCGGCTGTGCCGACCGGCATACCGCCCGGGCCCGGAATTTCTGTTGAATAAATGTTAATCTTATTACGGATTTCAATCTGAAGTAAAACGTCCGGATTATGTACGTCAACGCTTAATTCAGGAAATGCGTCTAATAATCTTCCGCCCATTTCCATGTTGATTTCCATGGAATCCATCGGGTAATTCTTTCTTGCACGTCTGGCATTGACCTTAAAAGAAAAATGCTTATCCGGGTATGCGGAGTCGAAATACTTAATAACAGTATCGGCAAGGTCATCAAATCCGTTGTCTTCAATCTGTACAACCGGGCAGATGCCGATAATACCGAATACGGTCTTTAAGGCTTCTACGGCTTCATCAAAATCAAAATCGCTGACAGCCGTTGCATAGATACGTCCGTTTTCTTTGGTTACTTCAAATTCGCCGTCTGTTTTCTTTAAGGCATAGCGAATCTGTCTTACAAGGGCGTCTTCAAAAAGATAACGGTTCTTTCCTTTGACACCGATTTCTCCGTATTTAATCAAAAATGCTTTATACATAATTCTCCATTCCGGGAACACTTATATTCCCCGCCGGATAACTTTGGCGGAAGCTGTAAGGAATAATGACCGGTGGTGTTCCCTGCACCTGTCATTATTTTGTTTTAGTGCCGTGTATATTTACGCAGTACCGGAAGCAGTTCTTTTAAAGCTTCCAGTGTCATATCCAGTTCTTCCTTTGTTGTTTCAAAGCTGAAACTGAAACGGATTGTGGAATCCAGCAAATCCGGGTCTAAGTGGATTGCAACCAGTGTGTTGCTTAATCCCGGTTTATTGGACGAGCAGGCAGAACCGGAGGATACGTAAATCTTCCTATCTTCCAGCGCGTGTAATAAAACTTCCGCGCGGACACCGCGAAATGATGCACTGACAATATGCGGTGCAGATTCTCGTCCCATACAGCCGTTGATTGTCACGTCTGGAAGCTTTTGCAGTTCTTCGATAAAATAACTGCGCAAATCATACATTTTCTGTATTTTTTCATCGAAGGTGCTGTTATAAATCAGTCCTGCGGCAACGCCCAGTCCTGCGATTCCCGGTACATTTTCCGTACCGGAACGCATGGCTTTCTGCTGTCCGCCGCCTAAAATAATGGGCTTTATCTTTGTTTTTTCTTTCACATACAAAAATCCGGTGCCTTTCGGTCCGTGGATTTTGTGTCCGCTGACAGACAGTAAATCAATATTTAACTTTTTCGGAACAATTTTAAATTTTCCATATGCCTGAATGGCATCTACATGATATACAATTTCAGGATTGAACTGCTTGACAATCTGACCGATTTCTTCAATGGGTTCAACCGTTCCGATTTCGTTGTTGGCATACATTACTGATACAAGAATCGTTTCTGAATCGAGCGCTTCACGCAGGGCATCTATGGATACTCTGCCCTGTGCATCAACCGGAAGGTAGGTTACGCGAAAGCCCTGCTCCTCCAGAAAGTTAAACGGCTCTTTGACGGAAGAATGTTCCACGCTTGATACGATAACGTGATTCCCGCGGCGCTTGTTTGCCATAGCTGTTCCGATAATTGCCATATTGTTGGATTCCGTTCCGCCGGACGTAAAAACCAATTCTTTTTCCTGACATTTCAGGCTTCTGGCAATCGTGGCGGCGGCCTGTTTGATATACTGTTCGGCATCGACACCTTTCATATGCTTAGAGGACGGATTGCCATAATCGTCCTGCATTGCTTTTACAACCGTTTCAACAACTTCTCTGGCACATTTCGTTGTTGCGGAGTTGTCTAAATATGCTTCCATGATTTTCTCCCATGTGATTATTGTTCTAAATGATACATCAGGACGGATAACAGCATCATGCCGGCGGTTTCTGTCCGCAAAATGCGTTTTCCGAGTGTGATGATTTCACAGCCTGCTTCTTTTGCAAGCTCTAATTCGTCCAAATCAAAGCCGCCCTCCGGACCGATAAAAACAGCGATGTCCTGACCTGGGGTAATATTTTCAATAAGCCGTTTGGTCTTTTCCATGCCGTCTGCACATTCATACGGCAGTAACTTTATTTGACAGTTTTCTGCCATTTTCACTGCCTGTGCAAAGGTTACAACATCGGATACCTGAGGCAGGATACTGCGTTTACTCTGCTTTGCCGCGCTTTCTGCAATGGCATTCCAGCGTTTGACTTTCGATTCGGCTTTTTTGGCATCGAGTTTGACGACACTCCGCTTCATGGCAACCGGAATTACTTCAAAAGCGCCAAGTTCAACCGCTTTCTGAATGACCAGTTCCATTTTATCTGCTTTAGGAAGTCCCTGAAACAGATAGATTTTGGAAGCCAGTTCCCTGCCGCGCTCGTCAACCGAGTCAATGTCCGCACGGATATGCTCTTCGTCAATCTGTGCGATATGGCAGGTGTAGTCAATATTATCGCCACTGCTGATTAACAAGGAATCTCCTGTTTTTAAGCGCAGTACATTTTTAATATGATTCACGTCCGAACCTACAATATCAATATAGGTGTCATGAATATGCTCATGCTCTGAAAAAAAATGATACATTTCCTCTCCGTTCCGAGAACATTTTTCTCTGAATCCTGCTTATCTGCGGCGGGCAGTTACGTTGACCCATTCGCCGTCATGATTTACTTCTACAATTTCAAGTTCAGGGTTCTTTTTAAAAGCGTCAACGACTTCCTGCTCTTTGGTGTTGATAATACCGGAAGTGATAAAATATGCGCCGTGCTTCATATGCTGTGTAATTTCTGCAGAAAGCGGCTCTAATACATCGGCTAAAATGTTGGCACATACAATGTCGTAACATTCGTATCCGCATTTGTCCTGAACCGCCTTGTCGTCAATGATATTTCCTTCAATGACTTCCAGCTGTGCGGCAGAAATGTCGTTCTGCTCTGCATTTTCATGGGAAGCAATAATCGCATTCGGGTCAAGGTCTGTGCCAAATGCATGCTTTGCGCCGTATTTTAAAGCAACAACGGATAAAATACCACTGCCACAGCCGACATCAAGGACTTCTTCACCGCCCTTGATATATTTCTGAAGCTGGCGGATCACCATACGGGTCGTTTCGTGAGAACCCGTACCGAATGCCGTACCCGGATCAATGCTTAAAACCGCATGTCCTTTCATTTCTTCTGTTAACGGCTCCCATGTCGGTTTGATATATAAATCACCGATGGTAAAGGTATGCCAGTACTGCTTCCAGTTGTTAATCCAGTCCTTATCTTCTGTCTGGGATTCGGAAATTGTTCCTGCACCGACATTGCAGAACAGGCGCAGTTCTTCCAGACCGTCCTTTACCTTGTCCATAATTGTATTGTCGTCTTCATCGGAGTCAATATAGAAATTGACTTTTGCACTGCCGTCATCCGGCGGTAAATCCGGGATAAAATCGACAAACATCGTCTTTGCTTCTTCCTGTGTCAGCTGTACATTATCTTCAATTTCGATTCCTTCAATGCCCAGTTCTCCGAGCATACTGCTGATAAAATCAACAGCTTCGGTTGTTGTCTGGATTGAGTATTTATTCCACTTCATTTGTTTTCTCCATTCATATAAACATTTACATATGCAGGAAAGCTTCGTAACCTCTGTAGGTTTCGTAAAGGTCTGCCTTGCTGATAACTTCAAACGGTGCGTGCATGTTCTGTACGGCAACACCGCTGTCAACGACATTCATGCCATAATTGCCCATGATATAAGCAATGGTTCCGCCGCCGCCTGCATCGACCTTGCCAAGTTCTGAAGTCTGATAGGTAACATTGGCATCATCCATAACCTTTCTTAATGCGGCAAGGTATTCTGCCGAAGCGTCATTAGAACCGCTCTTTCCGCGAGCGCCGGTATATTTCATAAAGACCATGCCATTTCCGAAGAAGGACGTATTTTTCTTTTCGCTGACACTTGCGTAGTTCGGGTCAAATGCCGCATTGACATCAGATGAGAGCATATTGGAAGCGGTCAGTGCGCGGCGCAGCTTTAATTCAGAATACTGTCCCCTGCGTTCCATAACTTCTGCTGTCATATTTTCAAAGAAACGGGAGTGCATACCGGTTGCACCGACACTGCCGATTTCTTCTTTGTCGACAAGTACGCATACACCTGTTTTGTCCAGATTATCTGCATTTAACAGGGCGGCTAAGGAAGGATAAGCGCAGACTTTATCGTCATGGCCGTAACCCATAATCATGCTTCTGTCGATACCGTAATCTCTTGCAGGACCGGCAGGAACAGCTTCAAGCTCGGCAGAGATAAAATCTTCTTCTTCAATGCCGTATTTTTCCTTTAACAGCGCAAGAATATTTTTCTTAACGGCTTCCTTTGCATCTTTTCCGTCTTCTTCTTTTTCATA
>ERZ791812.1168-NODE-1168-length-10703-cov-3.220605_pt1 | contig 10703 bp, 8 predicted proteins | sample MGYA00510303_ERZ791812 | MGnify/ENA primary metagenome ERZ791812 (study PRJEB30046, sample SAMN00791985) | human gut metagenome | study: EMG produced TPA metagenomics assembly of the A metagenome-wide association study of gut microbiota in type 2... | reverse complement strand
CTTTTCCTTCTTTAAAAATCCCGTCTGCTTCCCCTGCAACAACCGTTCCTTCCAATGTATCCACAATATTCTGATACCGTGTCTGGGCTGTTGCAAGAATGGTGCTGTCATAAACCTGAAAATACGATTTTGCTATATCTCCAATCGTAATCAGTCCTTCCAGCACATTTTCTTTTGTTACCGGAAGTGTCACGACATTCTGCTCTTTCATCAGGGTCCACGCCGTTTTTACTGAAATCTCTTTAGAAACACCCGGTGTTTTTCGAATCTGGATATCCCGCACCTGCGGTCTGACATCCTTCATATATTCCGGCGGCTGTACACCCAGTTTATCCATGACATACTGCGTTTCTTCATTTAAATGTCCTGCACGTTTTGCCACATAATGCTGTCCTGTTATTTTTTCTTTTAGTCTTGCATAACAAATTGCTGAGCATACAGAATCTGTATCCGGATTTTTATGTCCAATCACATAAACTGTTTCCTTTCCTTCCATATCCACCTCTCCACTTAAAAAACTGTTATAGCTGTACCGTTTCTACCTAACATACATACTATAACAGTTCTTTATGGTTTTCAACCGTTTTGCCTTTATTTTGTCTGTTTAATCTGTCTGTAAGCACGCTGCACTAATTTGTGAAAACAACAATATTGGTCTTATCTGTTTCTCCCAGACGTGCCAGCAGCTTTTTAAGATTCTCAACCGCTTTCTTATAAACATAATATGCATCATATGTCTGCTGGAAATAATCCATGGCTCCCTGAATATCCTCACGGTCTTTTGCCTCCCATGAAAGTGTCGCATATTTATGGATATTATTATGCGTTTCAATAACTTCTTTAAATTCTGCACTGCCTGTAATCTGTGGATTCGTCTGTGCAGCAAGCCATTTACCGATTTTACAGGTCTTCGGATTATTCAGCTGTTCTTTTCTTAACCGCTCAAAATCAACGGCATTGTTATAAACTCTCCACATCAGGATAAAGTGGTCATTAATAAATACATCCAGCCAGTCCTGCTGTGTAATCTCAGCAAATCCACGTACCATATCACTTCTTGTTGTATCAATGTAACGCCCGATTTTATAGACATGCGTTCCCATTTCCGTACAGTCATCAGAAAGTTCTTTATAACTCTTGGAAATGCTTTCAATCTGCCTTGTAAAGTCTTTTGTTACGTCTGTCTGTGTATCAATATCCTCAAAAGCATTGTCAACACGATCCTTAATCTGATTCATCTGCTGATTCATCTGTCGGATTGATTCCAATGACTGTTCTACCTTTTCATTGCCCTCTGCAAGCTTGGAGGTTGTTTCATTCATGGAAAGTGCCAGTTCCCCGATATCCGTACGCAGTTCTGCTACATATTTAACAATGTCTTCTGCAGATTCTGCGGTATTGCCGGATAACTGTCTTACCTGATCAGCAACGACTGCAAAGCCCTTTCCTGCTTCTCCTGCTCTTGCAGCTTCAATAGATGCATTTAACGCCAGCAGATTACTCTGGCTTGCAACCTTCTTTACCACATCGACAATTTCACCGATTTTATCAATCTTGCCCTGAAATTCCTGTACCTGTTCATTGATTGCCTGAATCTTTTCAGAAGACTCATTGACAACCTGTATGCTGTTGTTCATATTTTCCGTACTACTGTCAGCGGTTGCAATGACATCATGTGTATTCTCACGGATATGTGACATTGCTTCCGAAATATTGTTAATAGATGTTTCCATGTCACGGCTTGCATTTTCCATATCCCGGATGGATTCTGTCTGGGACTGAACCTGATCTAATGTCTTTTTTACATAAGAGTTATCACCGATTGAACCCATTGCCTGATTCAGACGCATTACAAAATTGTTATTGGAACGCTTATATGCATGAATCAGTTCATTAAACTTTTCTCCATATGCCGGATTCTGAAATGCGCTTGTATCAATATCTTCATAATTACCGCCAATCACACCATCCATTGCCTGCATAAGCAGCTGCAAGTCCTTTTCTTCTGAATAACCATTTGCTGTCTTTTTTCCAAACATATCTATTACCTCTCTGATTCGCTTTTATCTTAGTCGTATTTTATCACATAATAACAAAAAATAATACTTATTTTTGCTTATTTTTTGCATATATTACAAAATTTTTTTCCTAATCCAGCGCAATTTCTTCCAGTTCCACAATGCTCCCAGTTTATTGTAAACCCAGTACCCTGCATTTGCCGCCTTTTGCAGCAGAAAATTTGTGTCCTCTTCCATTTCTTTTAAAACACTGCCGCCCTGTGCCTGCACCCATCCTTCTTTAATTGCCCGGATTAAATCATTGTTGTTTGCAATTTTTTGTGTGAATTCTGTATATGCTGCCCCGACTACGCGCATCTTATGTGCATCCGACCCTGCCACTTTCGGCTTATGCAGACAGCCTGCCAGATTATCAGCACAGGCATTTGCCCACGGTCTGATGCAGGCATTAAATGTTTCCACGAAATCAAATTTTTCCAGGAATTCATTGTGTTTTTTACCAAATCGCGTATTGGTAAATGCAAAAAATCCCGGCCCGTAAGGATGTGCAAGCCCTAAAATGCCCCCTCTTTCATGCACAATCTTTTCTAACTGCGCCAGTGTCATTCCACGGATTTCCATAAATGCATCATTTATACAGTCCGGCAGTACCGCAATCACATGACCGCCATCCCTTGTATCATACTCAATGCCCTTTAATACCGTAAACGGCTTTTCCAGATGCAGATTCTTTGCAATCTTTTCAAATTTGCGGTAGCCGTCATAGGAGTTGTGGTCTGTTACCAGCATTCCGTCAAAGCCTTCTTTTACCAGCTTCGTGATATATTCCTGAATCGGCACTTTTGCATCAATTGACCCCTCTTTTGTATGGCAATGCATATCCAGCTTCATCTTTATTCTCCATTCTGTATTTTTTAACATAAGTGTCAAAAACAAATTTTAACATTTATATTACCTATCATTATAAATCATTTGACAATTTCATAACCAGCTACACTATAACACAGTGCCACCTTTTTTTCCATATTTTTTCACTTTCCGGTCCCTTATTTCATATATTAAAATAACTCTGCTATCAAAGGATTTTGTTTATGAATTATCGGAACTGTCTTAAAATTTTATGCAGTATTTCTGTTGTCTGCCTGTGCTGTACATGTATGGGCTGCAGCAAAACAAAAAGCACCGGCAGCACATCCATCACTTTAAATGAAGTTGCGCACTCCGTTTTTTATGCACCACAGTACGCGGCAATTGAATTGGGATATTTTAAGGAAGAAGGCATTGACCTTACACTTGTGACCGGATTCGGCGCTGACAACGTTATGACTTCCCTGATTTCAGATGATGCACAGATTGGCCTTATGGGTTCTGAATCTTCTATCTATGTATACGCACAGGGTGCATCGGATTACGCCGTCAATTTTGCCCAGTTGACACAGCGCGCCGGCAACTTTCTGGTATCCAGAACGGCAGAAGATGATTTTTCATGGGAAAACCTGCGCGGAAAAACGATTCTTGGCGGCAGGGCAGGTGGTATGCCACAGATGCTTTTGGAATATATTTTAGAAAAGAACGGACTGACTAAAGAAGACGTCAATATTATTCAGAACGTAGATTTCGGCTCAACTGCCGCGGCATTTTCGTCCGGCATTGCCGATTATACCGTGGAATTTGAACCGTCCGCAACACTTCTGGAGCAGGAAAGCGCCGGATTTGTCGTGGCTTCTTTGGGCGTGGAAAGCGGCTATGTGCCATATACTGCCTATTGTGCCAAAAAGAGCTTCCTTTCTAAAAACTCCGATGTGATTGCTGCCTTTACTAGAGCCATTCAAAAAGGGCTTGACTACTGTAATTCCCACTCCGCCGAAGAAATTGCTGCGGTAATTGCACCACAGTTTCCGGAAAATACCCAAAACGATATCGCCGTCATTGTTGCACGATATCAGAATCAGGACACATGGAAAACCGATACGGTATTTTCCAAAGAAAGTTTCACACTGCTGACTGATATTTTACGAAACTGCGGCGAGTCAGACACGGATGTTCCTTATGAAGACCTTGTCACCACAACATATTCCAAACAGGCAGCAGCCGAATCTGTTTCATATTAAGCCACATGCAAGATTTAACTCTGCCGCTTTTTCATTTCATGATTTAAAGTGCCGTCGGAGCCGTTCGCGGAATTTTTTGCTGTGCTTTGCATGCCTTTGAACCTGTAACAGCACCAGACGGCACATCACTGCAAATACCGGAACTGCTGCTGCCATTAAAATCCCCGTAACCATTACCCATACCGGTGACAACGGATACAATGCGAACAACGGCTTTAAAAACAGCACACTGAATACTGCCCCGGATGCCATCAGTATACAGATGCCTGCTCTGATTTTATCCAGCGGCATACAGATTCTTATAAGTGCCGCCATTCCGACAGCCAGCAGTATCATGATACACATTGTAGAGAGCTGCTCATGTCCGATGCCGGCACAGTTTCCCGCAACGGTAAGCACTGCCAGCAGTATAAAATCCGTCAGTGCCGCAGGCAGTGCCAAAAGCACGACATTGGTTAAAAAATGTCCTTCTATGCGGCTTTTATCCGGCTGCATTGCCAGTAAAAATGCCGGTGTACCGATGGTGAATGTTCCCAAAAAAGACAACTGTGTCGGATACAGCGGATATTTACTGACTGCCACAAATGTAAACAGTGTCATCAGCATAGAAAACAGATTTTTCACCAGAAACAGCGAAGCAGATCGCTGGATATTGTTGACCACGCGTCTGCCCTCTAATACCACAGACGGCATCCTTGCAAAATCAGAATCCAAAAGAACAATCTGTGCCGCATTGGATGCCGCTTCACTGCCGGATGCCATCGCAATACTGCAGTCCGCTTCTTTTAATGCCAGCACATCATTGACACCGTCCCCTGTCATGGCAACGACATTGCCCGCTTTTCTGAGTGCCAAAACAAGTTTCTTTTTCTGTTCCGGCGATACCCTGCCAAATACCGTATACACCGGTGCAGCTTTTTCCAGTTCTTCATCAGAAAGCTGTGAAACATCAATATATCTGTCTGCTTCTGCAATCCCTGCCTTTTTTGCAACTGCCGCCGCTGCTTTGGGATGATCGCCGGATATAACCTTAATACAGACGTCTTCTTTCTGAAAATATTCAAATGTTTCCCGCGCATCCCTTCGGATCGGATTACTCACTAAAATAAATGCAAGCGGTTCAAACAAATGCTGTTCTTCCCCATACCTGCCAAATACAAGCACACGTACACCTTTGTCGATTTTATCCAAAATTTGCACGTCATATTTTCCGTAACGCTCTGCCAGAAGCCGCTCCGGCGCACCAATCAGATATAGTCCTTCTTCAAAACGTACACCGGAATATTTGCGCTGTGAAGAAAACGGAATGACTTTTTGTGCCTTTCGTTCACTTTTTCCGTCAAAATAGTCTTTTAATGCCTGCATCGTGATATTATCCGCATCCAGATTTGCTACAACATCTCCGATTAAGGCATGAAGCGAAGTTTCTTCTTCCTCTTTTGCCAGCGGAATAATTTCCTGGACAGACATTTTATTTTCCGTAATCGTTCCCGTCTTGTCCACACACAGGACATTGACCCGCGCCAACGTTTCAACACACGCCATTTCATGAACCAGCACTTTTTTTCTGCCAAGGCGCATGACACTGACAACCAGTGCAATGCTCGCTAAAAGATACAGTCCTTCCGGTATCATACCGACCAGTGATGCAATCATGGATACGACACTTTCCTGTATGGTCGAACCAATGACAAAATGCTGCTGCAAAAACAGCAGGATTCCAATCGGTATAATAACAATGCCAATAATACGCACCAGACGGTCTAAGGAACACATCATTTCCGTCTGTGTATTTTTACGCGATGCTTTTGCTTCTAACATCAGCTGTGCCGCAAAAGATGACAGTCCCACTTTTGTAAGTGTCGCATATCCTTTTCCTGAAACAACAAAACTGCCGGAATACAGTATATCGCCCGGATTTTTTACCACTTCATCCGCTTCACCTGTAATCAGTGCTTCATTGACACGCAGACTGCCTTTCTCAACAACTGCATCTGCACAAATCTGGTTTCCTGCCTGAAAAACGCAAAGGTCTCCAAGCACCAGCTGTTCTGAATCCACCTGCAGCATCTGCCCGCTGCGCACAACCTGCGTTTTAGGTTCATTCATCAGTGTCAGCCTGTCTAACACCCGTTTTGCCCGGATTTCCTGAACAATGCCAATCATTGTATTGCACACAATAATAGGCAAAAAGGTCATATTTACATATGACCTTACAAAAACTAACAATGCCGTAAACACTGCAAATATGAAGTTAAAATATGTAAAAATGTTACCGGCAATAATCTGTCCGACAGATTTGGACTGATTTTTCACCTGTACATTTCCATAACCGGCATACAGCCTTTTTTGTGCTTCTTCGCAGCTTAATCCACGGTTTTCATTAGTCATCTGAATATTCAATCTCCTTACCCGCAACGCGGAACGTATAATAAATAGTGACTGCAAAAATAACCAGCTTTACAGCAAAACTTACCGCTATGCTTGCAACGGATTCCTGATTATAAAGCTGGAATGAAATCATCGCAAAAAATGTCACTGCCGCTGTAACGCCGTACCACCATTTTGCCAGATTTCCTTTAATAACACCAAAAATCACATTCATTAATGCGATATTTAAAACCATATCGAGAATACAGTTGACACCCAGTAACAGCCATAAAACGGATGGTGTTGTAAACAGTGCCGAAACCGTTTCATAGGTTGTTGTCACCTCTTCCGCCGCCAGCTGTGCCAGCATATCCTGTGCCTGTCCTGCCTGGATTGCGGTACACCACGTAATGTAGGAAATCGCTGTCATACCGTATAAAAGGCTGTCGCCGATTGAAAGACCGATTCCCGCAAGATAGACATCGCCTTTACGCTCAAAACGTTCATTTAACATATAGCCGGTAACAACTCTTGCTGCTGTAAATCCGGCTGTCGCAAACAGCGCATATACAATATTATACGTTGCCGGGTTGTTATAAAAAGTATTGTCTATACTCGGTATCAGTGCCAGCGCCGATGTTGCCAGATTGGCAAAAATAAATACAAAAACGGCATAGGCAATCACACCTAAAATCCCCGGCATAACTCTTGCTTTCCATCTTTTCATAATGACAACTACAAGTACAATAATTGCCGAAAGCATAAGAATTCCACCCGCCGAGAGCATGGATGACGTTCCTGCCGGCAGGGTCTGTGTCAAATCAATTGTTTCCATAAAATCTCCATTCCGCCGTTTCCATCTGCCACGGCTTTTTATCTTTCTTAATCATATCATTTCTGTCTGTAAAAGCCAATAAAATATCTATTAAAGTTTGTTCTGTACAGACGAAAAGAGCAGCCACATAGCTGCGGCTGCTCCTCTCATAATCTTAATTGCATAACAATATATCTTTTTTAATAACGAAATGTATATTTAAAAAGGCACACTGTAAACCATTTGGATTATAATTTTGTTACATTAATAGCCTGAGGACCTTTAGCGCCTTCTGTTACGTCAAACTCTACGTCTGCGCCTTCGTCTAATGACTTGAATCCGCTCATGTTCAGACCTGAGTAATGTACGAACACATCCTTGCCTTCTTCATCGCTGATAAAGCCATAGCCCTTTTGGTTATTAAACCACTTTACTGTACCTTTCATTTCAAGTACCTCCAAAAAAATATATGGTGCCAAACACCTTCTTTATCTTAGCATTTGCGGCAATTGTTGTCAATGAAATCTCACTATTTGTTTTCGGACTCCCCAACCTGTAAATACACACGGCTAAGCTCAATTTTATCATCGCCCTGCTGAACTACCGACACGATATTTCCGGCTGTAACCTGTGCTTTTTCCACCCGCAGCAGATGGCTGTTGATAATCTCTGTCGGATAGGCTTTGTCATTAATATAGACCACACTGTAATCATTAAAATTACTGCCTTCCACGCATACATAATCCTTGTAATTATATGCACTGGTGATTGTAATATCATTTTGTCCCATAATCAGATTGGTTGCCTGAAATGGATTTTCCCCGCCATATAAATCACAGTTTCCATATAAAATGTCGTATTCAAGAATCTTTAAATCTTTTAAATAGTCCGGCGTGTCCTCACGTTTCTGATGAAACTTTGTCAGATAACCTTCCGACATGCCAAGCATCTGCTGTACATGCGCTGCCAACTGATAACTTTCCAGATTTTCTTTTTCGGACGGCAGTGAAAAATTGCTCCAGACAACGTACTGTGTCTGATAAATGTCGCCATTTTTAAGCACTTCGTCCGTAAATGAAAATCCCGGCAGGTGATCGCCGTACATAACAAGCACTGTCTCTTCATCCCTGCTTTCGAGCATCGCCGTCAACTCCCGCAGGAAATTATCCATTTCATGAATCTGGTTGACATAGTAGGTAAATGCCTTTTCCTTTGCCGTATCAAAAAATCCCGTTACCGTAATTTCCGGCACAAAGCCCTCCGGATAATCTGACGGATAATCGCCATGTCCCTGTACGGAAATTGTATAAATGTAATCCGAACCATCTGTGGAATCCAGTATTTTTCCGATTTCCCCGGTCAGAATCTTATCCTTTGCCCAGCCCATCGGTGTCATTTCGATATTGTCCATATATTCAATTGATGTAAAATCTTCATATCCCAAATGAGAGAAGACCTTATATCTGTCATAAAACGTTCCGTCATTGTCATGCAGTGCATGGGTGGCATACCCTTTTTCTTTTAAGTCATATGCCATGGATTCACAGACCTTGGACTGTAAAACCGTCTTGTACGGATATTCACCCGGTCCGAAATCATCCATATTCATGCCGGTCTGCACTTCAAATTCCGTATTGGCTGTTCCCGCACCAAAGCACGGCACAGATAAGTAGCCTGACGGATAATCTGCCACAAGCTGTTCAAAATACGGAAGCGGATTTTCCGAAAAACTGATGCCTTTTACCAGATTCGGATCAAAAAAAGACTCCAGCTGCAAAAAAATGATATTCGGTGATTTTTCCGAATTTTCGACTTCTATTTCTTCAATATCCTCTTTCAGACTATTAACATACTCCGGTGTATATTCATCCGATTTGCTGATTCCTCTGTCCACAACACTGCACGTAAAACAGTAAGCAAATCCATATTGTTTATAGGCATTGGCAAGATTGCCGAAATAACTGCTGATTGTTCCGGTAAGAAGCAGCAAGTGGGTAACTCCCATACAGCATAACAACAGTAATCCAATTTTTACTGTTGTACGGATATAGTGTATTTTTTCCTGCTGTTTCGGACCTTTCACCCACAGCCATACCAGTCCCGCAATCCCTGCGGCAACTGCCAGTACAATCAGAATTATCTGAAAAGCATTCAGATAGACCGGAATGACTTTTATGGCATCTTCAATTAAATAAATATCCATTGCCGTAAATGGCGTTTTTCTGGAACAAAGCACCACAAAATTTGTAATTGCAAGCAATAACCACACTACACTCACCGTACAGTACACAAATACTTTTCTGTGAAACAGCAGTACGACAGACATCGTCACCAGAATAATCAGCGTATTATATAAAAACAGAACCGGATTGGTAAAAATCATTACCAATCCGATTAAACTTCTCCTGTTGAAACACTCAACCAGCATATTCAGCAATGCCGAATATACGGCAGCATGTACAATCTCATATTGCCAGCATTTTTGTAAAACTGCCTTTATTCGATTCATAATCCTCACCTGTTATCTGCATTTCATTTTTTTACTCATTTGTCGTTTCATGACGTGACTCACGGATAACTTCCATCAGTTCACGTGCCTTGTCTTTTGCTTTTGAAGATGCATTTCTTGAACCCATCACCATATAGGCAAACTTCTGTGCTGTATCGTCATCATTGCATTTATGCGCCAGCTGTGCAAGCAGGGAGTTGATCGTCACCTCGTCCATATTGCAGATTGGCGGATACTCTTTTAAAAGTGCCTCGGTAAAGCCTTTGTATGCTTTTTCGATATACTCCGCTTCCAGTTTGTTATACTTTGCAATCTGCCCCAAATTGGCTGTATCATCCTGCTGTAATTCTTCTGCTGCTCCTCTGTAAAGCCATGCAAGCTTTAAGCACAAATAAGCCTGTTCACTTCCTCTGGCCGGTTTTGTCATTGCGGTCAACAATGCCATCTTATACCGTTTAATCGCAATATCATACGTATAATAATCTGCTGAATCCTCCATTGCCGTATATTTGCTTCCAATCATTTCCTTTAACAGCGCTCTCTGCTTCGGCGTAACGTTGTTAAATTCACGCAGTGTTGATGCATATCCGCACTTCGGGCACAGACATACATCATATTTGATTGTATCAATTCCGGAATACAGCGGTCTTAAATCTGCCTCAGTCCCTAAAAATCTGGCCTTTCCTGTTTTTACCTGCTTTGTCTTAAAATCCGCATCACAGACCGGGCAGTTCATGGATTTATCAAATACATAGGTGCTTTCATCTTTTTTATTGCTGCTGTTTTCCATACTAATCCTCATTTCTGAGCGACTTTGTTGCGAAGATGCGATGAGAAATTCGCGCAGGCGATTTCTCATCTGCAATCAGGGAGATTTGTTT
>ERZ791812.1143-NODE-1143-length-10883-cov-3.179812_pt1 | contig 10883 bp, 4 predicted proteins | sample MGYA00510303_ERZ791812 | MGnify/ENA primary metagenome ERZ791812 (study PRJEB30046, sample SAMN00791985) | human gut metagenome | study: EMG produced TPA metagenomics assembly of the A metagenome-wide association study of gut microbiota in type 2... | reverse complement strand
GCACAGGCTTCTGAAATAAACGCCTTCCTTTTAAAAGCTGTACTTCAAATCAACGAACCATTTATTACTTTTGGCATCGCTGCCTTTTTGATAACTATAGCTTACACCATAAGTCATATGGCCCTTTTCTGCTTCCAGGCCCACTTTACCAATAAACGAACCTTTATCCATTATCGTATAACCAAGTCTGTCTGCCGCAGTAGTCCCAGGTAAACCAACCGTCATACTGCTGTCAGTATCCCCCATAGCCCACATATACGACAAATCGACATTCGGGCGAATCTTCCAGCCATTATCCGTAATATTTTCATAAGTCAGCGACACACCTACAGGCAGCAGCCAGATATTCTGTCGCTCAGGAGCATAATTAAAAGCTGCCAGACCGCCAATATCCGAACTGTAAGAGCCTGTATCGACGCTTAAATATCTTAAACCAACATAAGGCATTACCTGCAGATTATCATATTGATATAGTTTTTCGCCTTTGATTCCCAAAGTGATCGTATCAGTTTTCGGATTTGCCGTTAACAGGCTGCCGAAATTATTTTGTTCCACATCACTGTCACTGCGGCTATAACCGATATCAGCAATCAAATTGGTATCAGAATTTCTCATGCTGCCATATAAGCTTACTCCCCAGAAATCAAAATCATTGCGGCTGTAAGCGGCACCGCCGACACTGGTAGTATCACCACTGCCATAAGTGAAAGCAATACCGCTTTGGAATTTGCCGATCTTAGCAAAATCGGTTCCCAAAACAAAACCATTATATTTGCTGTCGTAAGAAGCAGAACCACCAGCCATAGCCATATCGCGCACTTTATCCTTACCGTGTACATATTGTGCCCAAATCCCGGCACCACTCTTATCTTCATACAGACTGCGGCCTTTACCGCCAACCTCTGCAATCGGAGCAGCGTTCAACGACATTCTTCCTGTAACAGTACCTGTAACATTGCTGGCAACAGAAACCGCATTGGCACTGGTACCTGAAGTTTCACCCATCTGTACTACGGCATTGATATGCGCAGCAGCCTGAGCTGATGTAATATCGGCGCTGCCGGTTACAGCAGCGACAAATGCTTTTGCACCCGGAGCAGATTTGGCAACAGCACCACTGTCTGTTACGATGCTCCCAATAACAGAAGTTGCTGCCAGCGACGCTCCGCCTGCTGCTGCAACTATCTGTTCTTTGGCAGCTTCTTTTTCATCAGCACTCAAATCTTGCAATTCCTTATAAACAACATCATAATCTCTGTTATTCTGTTTGACCTCTGCAAACATCGAAGTCCTGTCATAAGCAAGATTTTCGTCTTTCCAGAAGTTAGCTGTGCTGCTTTCGTCAACACTGACTATTTTATAAGTACCGGCAGTTTTCAAATCGTTGATGCCCAGTTTGCCGTTTTCATTTACTGCAAGTGTACCGCCGTTTGTAACTTTGAGCACATCCTCATCAGCATCTACTATAACACCTGTCAACGTAAGATTATTTACTTTGGAAATATCTAAAGTACCTTTATTGACCGTGGCGCTGCCTTCCCAATTCATAGTATCTGAGCTGATAGCGATATTGCCGCGTTCGTAAACATTGATATCGCCTGTCAGTTCTGCAGTATCCGTAACATTGACAGCTATATTAGTCGTACGGTCATGCTTACTGTATCCATCACCCATACTTCCCGCATTGATATCGCCAGCCATTACTAAATTTCCGGCAGTAATATGCAAATCAAAAGCAGTATCAGCATGTTGGCTACCAGTCAAAGTTCCATAAGTGCCGCAAATATTTCCATCAATACTCAATTCATTGGCAGTTATATTCAGCGTGCCCCAGCTGCCAGAGCCAAAAACGCCGCCAGCAACATTTGTCGAACCATCAAAAACAGCTTTATCTGCATTAAAGTTTATAGTGCCGCCTTCATTTACCTGTAATATTGAAACACCATAATCATCTTTGCCCCAAGTAGTTTTGGCATAAAAATCACCAACAGTAATATTGGCTACATTTGCAGCTCCTTTACGGACATGAACAAACTCATCGCCAGTATAAGATACTATTTTATCAGCAGTAATATTTAATGTATTATTATCGCCGGTCAATCTAAAACCACGGTCGCCTCCTTGTGCTTCTGAACCAACATAAATCTCTTTGGCATTAAGATCCAAAGTGCCGCCAGCAGTAACAACTGCAGCGTTGTAAGCAGTACCAGGAGTACTCGAAGAACTATTTGTTGTAGGATTAGCACTGTTAAAGACAATTTTATCTACAACATTCGTTTTACCATATTCTTTGGTTTCGCCATACACAAAAACTCCAGCATAGCGATATTCAGAACCGCCATTATGATCAGTACTGGGACTTGCAATATTTACAATATTCGGCTCACTCTCAGCAGCCCAAACGTCCCCCCCTGATATACAAACGTTGATCATCCCTGCTGCCAGCAATGAACACAGCACTTTTTTTGTCAATTTTTTCTGTCTGACCGACATCGACATACTCATCAACCTCTTTCCTTATTATTCAGCTTGTTTTCATAAACAAATACGTTATTTTGCTTGCGTTACAATTTTTAATGCAAAGAACATATTCTGTTTTAAATAATTTTAACACACTTGTACCCCCCGCAAGACATAACACTTATTTTTCTAAAATTTTCTTTGCTTTTTTGCCCTTCATTATGCAAAAACTTATCCAAAAAGCTTGAGAAAGCAAAAAGAAGGCTGATAACAACCAGCCTTCTTTCTAGTTATCAAGTAACATCTTACGCTTTCTCCTGCTGCTCAACATCATTTTCTGCCAGCAGTTCATCAATCGTACAACCCAAAAGCCTGCGCAGGCTCAACAGCAATCGCAGGCTCGGCGATAGACGACCATTTTCCACATTACATAAATGCGACTGTGATACGCCGATCTGTTTTGCCAACTTAGACTGACTGATATCAGCACGCAGCCTGCGAATCTTAATTTCCATACCCAGTTTTTTATAATCTATTCTTTCCATATCCTTCCTCCGCTCTAAGCAGCTGCAAGAAGTATGACAGCACTACATTAGTTACCCGCCGCCATACATCCGGCCAACTACTTTACTTACCGCCTTAGAAGCTGTATCGGAAGCCTACGTTAGCTCCCCAGTTTTTAGTTACATCGCCGCCAAAACTGCGTTCTATATCGCCGTACAGCTCACAGTTTTTACCTAAAGTGATATTACCGCCGATACCTACTTCAAGCCAGGTATCGCCGTAGTCCTGATCTTCCATATAGCTTTCGCCGTTAGCCGCAAGCATAGTGACACTGCTGTCGCCGCTGAACTCGTGCAGCAACGAAGCCTTGACATACACGTCACCTCTGCTGAAGGCTTTACCGGCCACAATACCTAACCGACCGATCAGACTGTTAATATCATCATAAGCGACTCTTATACCTTTAGCGCTTACATAATCATAGCCGTCGATACGGCCGAAGGTCAGCTGAGCCTGCGGCTCAAAATAAACATTATTACCGCCGTCAAAACGTTTGCTATACTCAACACCTATCGAAGTCGCATCGGTCGAATAATCGCCCTGATCGCTGTATTTACCATAGATATCCATATCACCATAAATACGGCCGCGTTTAACTACAATGTCTAAAGCGCTGTTATCTTTGCCCTGTAAGGTTCCATACAAGCTTACAGCTCCGATTTTGTTCTCGCCGCTGCCGCTGGTATAATTCAGGCTGCCGTCACTGTATTCGTATGCGGCGCCAACACGCCATTCGCCAGCCTGAGCGTCATAACCAAGCTGATAAGTTTTATATTTATTAGTAAATTCATCGCCGCCCAGCTTCCCGCCGAATATTCTTGCCCAAATGCCGTTAACGGCACCGCTCTGCAGCTCGCCTAAACGCTGGCGCAGCGTGCCGTTACCGTCTATCCAGGCAGTATATGCCACCTGATTAGCACTAACTATTGTATTAACATTGTCAACAGTATTCTTTTTCAAAGAACCGATTACCCAATCATATTTGCCATCATTTTCCTTATCTGCCAGGGTAATATCAAATTCGTACAAACCATTAGCGTAAACAGGGCCATCAACAACAAATTTAGTAGACGCATCAGCTCCTTTAACAAAAACAGTATTATTTCTGGCAGCGTCTTCTAAACCGCCGTCCGAAATAATTTTGATGCTGTTACTGCCAGCCGCAGAAGTTTCATCAATAATAAGCTTATCGCTGTAGCTCCCGCCTCCGTCTACCCAGCCGGCATTCATTACAAAAGTTCCGTCAGCAGTTTTTAAGTTTCCAACCTGCAAATTGCTGTAACGACCGCTGTCAGCAGTCATATTGATCACTGAGTCTTTACCAACACTAAGGTCACTGACTGATGAATTGCCCATCATATTCCAGACCGCGCCATTAGTAAATTTTAAATCTGTAACGCAGTCAGTTGCTGTATAACTATTGCCATACAAATAAGACTGAGCCGTATCAAAAGTGATATCAACTGTACCGTTAGCCAAAGTTTCGGAATCAGGTTTTTCTGGAATTGATTTAGATTCAATATAGCCTTCGATTTTTACATCATTACCGCCGCTGGTATTGATTTTGATATTACCACCTTCAGCAGCTACAGCTTCACCAATATTTGCATTCTTAATGGTCAGACCTTTTGTAAAAGCAACCTCTGCAGCAGTACGGCTGTAAATACCATACATCCTTGCCCTACTGTCACCGTCATGCGTAGCTATCGTGATCTGCACATCGTCTGCAAAATCCAGTTTACTGCCAGTCTGGGCATAAACACCGTACATAATAGCTTGATCATTATCGCTGCTTACATCAATATCCGTCTTGCCTGAAACGCTCAGTTTCCCAAGAGCACTAACCTCTACCCCTTTTACATAACTCCCATTTCCGTTGGCCTTGATAGTTAAATCACCGGCAACCTCAACTATGCCGGCGCCAGCATTACCAACCAGACTGATGCCAAAAATATCAGCCCCATCAGACTGAGCATTAATAATTAAATCAGCATAATCTGTTTGGGCGCCAAACTGCTTTATACCATAAACGTCATTATTGTTTTCTGTTTTGGAGGTAACATCAATAGTAGTTGTGCCAAAACTGCTTGCAGTATCGCTGCCTCCTATCACAATACCGGAAGCATCATACTCAGCAGTAACTTCTATCTTAGTGCTGTCACTGACATTAGCCGAATCGTGCTCACCCATCAGGTATATCCCTGAACCGGAACCATTCACTGCTTTGCCATAGATAGCCAGGTTTTTGACCTGCAAAGTATTGATATCACCAGAATAATTTAAGTTATTGGCTCTGATGCCATCGACACCGGCAGCTTCCAAATGTATGTCCAGGTCACCCGCCAGCTCCATTTTAGAACCATTGTACAAAGTAACCCCGGCAGCATAATCCATCTGCTGCATTGCATTATCTTTATTGATATTGACCGTTAAATCCCCGCCTTTAATACTGGCTTCACTGCCAGTACCAGTGCTGGATCCATCAACAAAAATACCATTGGCATAACTTTCAGCAGCATTACTGTTTATCGTAATCACAGAGCCACTAGCTGTTCCCAAATCCACTTTCCCCTGCGTCTCGACACGCAGGCCATTGCGCCAGGCCTGATCTACACCGGATGCATTATTGTCGCCCGTGCTGTCTATCGTAAGCTCGATACCATTTTTAGCGTCCAATTTTGATACGCCGTCCACAAAAATACCGTTATAACCATAGGTATCCTCAGTATCCGACATCGTAACAGTCACTCGTCCATTAGCTGTTGTCGTATTATTTTTGCCATAAGTATAAATACCGGCGCAGTTTTTTCCTGGAGCAGCCATAGTAATATCAATCTTGTCGTAGGTTGCTCCATAACTATAAGTACTTAAAGTATCAGTACCGGTATAATCAGATGCCCAGGCTGCGTTGTCCCCCCCCCTAATATGCAAACGTACGCTGCACCTGCGATAAACAATGAGCTCAGTACTTTCCTTTGTAACTTAACGCCTTGCTTTTTGTTATAGCCTTTCATCAAACTCATCTCCTAATTTTTTATGAAATACTATAAAGAAATCCCCCACTTGGATGAGGGATATTCTTTATAGATTTTTCAAGCTGCCATCCTGCTTTTAGAAACTATAACGGAAGCCGACGTTGACGCCCCAGTTTTTAGTTACGTCGCCGCCGCTGATGCGCTCTACATCCAGATACATACTGGAATCCTTATTAAATTTATGGTTGACGCCGATACCATATTCGATAGCGGTACCACCAATGCTGTCACTGTAGCTGGCGCTTCTGCCGTCAGCGCTGACATGTGTGTTGATGTCGCCGTCGAAGTCGTGCAGTACTGCCGCTTTCAGATAAACGCTGCTGTCTGCCGCAAAGGTTTTGCCCAGCAGGAAACCGCCGCGCAGAACAATACTGTTCATGCTGTCGTTAGTAACGCTCATAGTATTATCACGAGTGGTTACGGTATAATCATCGCCGCCCAGATGTACGTAACTTGCACGCACCATAGGTTCAACGAACCAGCCGTCATTCAAATCCTGACGATAGCCGTATTCAACAGCAAAGCTTACAGCTGTACTTCCAAAATCACCGTCCAGTTTTTGGGCAATAGTGCCGCCGTAAGCGCTGGTTTCGCTGTCAACTTTACCAACTTTGGCAATGATGTCTACATGATGACCTTTAGCGCCAGTCCATGTGCCATATAAAGCGCCTGCCGCGGTTTTGATTTCACCGTCGCCATTAGTCAGGCCGGTATCGCCTTTAGCATATTGTCCTGCCAGGCCGATACGCCAGTTACTGCCGATCTCACGGTCATAACCTGCCGCAAAGCCGTTATATTGATAATCGTTATCGCCCTGCAGTCCAGCTACTTTGATTTTGCCACCGACATATTTAGCCCAAACACCATCGTTATCGTCTGCAGAATTACGGACGTCGCCCAGACGTTCCATCAAAGTTTCATCAGCGCCGAACAGAGTCACTGCCGCTCCGGCTGCGATCTTGCTGGCATCCTGAGCCGCCATTTGGGCAGAGGATTGAGTTGCAGCCCTGGTAGTGACCTGTGTCAGGTTCAAACCATCATCGACAACCTCTGCTTTCCCCTCATATTCATAAACCCAGACGCCGTTATCATATTTCATTTCTTTGATGTTGTAGGTGCCGTCTTTATCTGCATTTTCGATCAGTACGACATCTTGGTCCAAATGTCCCTTAGTATCAGCGCCGGCAGCATTGTTATAGCCGTTGCGCATCCCCTGGTCAAAAACAGTGATATTATAGGTACCGCTGCCGGTTACAGTATTAGTGGAAGTAATTTTGTCGTTGCCTGCCGACTGACCGTAAACGCCGTTGGCATTGGTACGCATAAAGAGCTCGTTAGTACCGGAAGCCGCCAGATCATTAGTAGTGATAGTGCGATAATCAGTACCGTTATATTTATCTTCCTGATTATTATCATCATAGAAGTAGACAGCACTGCCAGCAAGAGTTGTCTTATCGGCTACTTTTAAGGTTTGCAGATTATCGGTCAGGTTCATGGTCGTACCGCTGATATTCAAAGAACCTGCACTATCAGTTCCTGCTTTAACTTCAGTATTTGATTTTAAAGTCAGAGTACTATCTGCTGTACCGTGTTTTACAACCTCTACATCGCCGTTAAATATAATATCTGCAGCTTTGGCATCAAAGGTAACATTACTGTCGTAAGTCCAGACAGAATATTCGTGAGTCAGGTTACCTGCATCACCATTACCGCCAGCAGCGGTCACTGTAATGCCGCCAGCATCACTGACGAACTCCAGGTCATTGTTATTGCCTTCTATGCCCTGAGCACCCTGCCAAACACCAGCTGCAGCGGTCGCTGTAATATTAATAGCGTCTGTCGTGTGTACTCTGACAGCAGTATTGTCAAACGCCATACCCTGAGCAAAATTCTTTGCTTCACCTTTATCGGCAGTTGCTACAACTGTCAATTTACCAGCAACATCAACAAGCATGGAACCGCCATTTACTGTAAATGCTGTTGCCGTAGAGGTAGTTGTCGTAGCATCAGCCTTGTAATCAAACGCCGGCTCTGAACCTGAAGCAGGTGTTTGTAAATCAACATCACCTGTTGCTGCAGCATTCACTGTAAAGTTGCCTGTAACAGCATAAATATTATTGGAATCTGTAGCTTCAACAGCGACAGCGTTATTGGTAACCGCTGCACCTTTTGCTTCTGCGCTGATAGCCAGGTCAGCGTCAGAAACCACGTTCAAAGTGCCGTTTGTAGTAACAAGGCCAGCTGCAATTGCTTCCTCGCCGTTAGTAGATTGTGCAACATCGCCGGCAGGAGTGATACCGCCGCCACCTGCACCGCCGTTAGTAGTTGCATTGACAGCGCCATTTTGTCCAACAGCAGTTGTTCCTGCGCTACCCGCTGTACCGATGTTATTTAAATTAGCTATGCCGCCTGCTGCCTCATAAACTTCACTGCTCTCGAAACTGCCTACGCCTTTACCGGCTATAGCAGTAGCTTTAATAGCAGTCGTTTGCAGATTGACCTGCGATTGCGTAAAGGTCAAAGCTGTGGAAGTTGCACTGCCGCCAACTTGACTTATACCAGCATTACCTGCGTTGCCACCAGTACCACCGATGCCGCCCTGGCCTGCATTGCCGCCTGTGCCTACAGTACCGTTAGCAGCAGCGGCACCTTCACCGCCCTGAACACCTTGCGAACCCTGAACAGCAATGTTTCCATTTAATAAAATACCGCCCTGGCCGCCAGCACCACCAGCGCCGCCATGTCCACCTTTACCAGCGTCGCCATAGTCGCCGCCGTCACCGCCAACGCCTCCGTTGCCACCAAAACCGCCATTGCCACCTGCGCCGCCGATACCTGCTTTAGCGCCGTCGCCACCGGTTGCAGTAACTGCAATGCCATTGCCTGCTACAGCAAGATTGATAATACTGTCAGTCCCGGCAAACCCCAGCGCAGTTGCATTACCGCCAACACCGCCATTACCACCGTGGCCACCAGTTCCGCCAGTTCCACCAACGCCGCCGATACCACCAACACCGCCGATACCGCCATTGCCGCCTATTCCGGCCGCACCACCCTGGCCGCCGTTACCACCGTTACCACCGACAGTACCTTGTACATCATTATCGTCAGCACCTGTACTATGATGGGCATTACTGCCACCAGCACCCTGAGCACCTTGACCGCCCTGAGCACCGTCGCCGCCATCACCGCCATCGCCACCGTTCCCGCCGATACCACCGGTTCCGCCTACGCCGCCGATACCACCGGCGCCACCTGCACCACCAGCTCCGCCATTACCAGCCGCAGCTTCAACAACAAGCCCGCCTAAGCTGATCGTAGTCGCCGTGCCGCTGCCCGCAATTTTCAGTCCTGTCGCTTCAGCGTTACTACCGCTGCCGCCATTACTACCGTTACCACCAATGCCGCCTGTAAGGCCAACAGCTCCCACAGTGCCAGCAGTACCGCCAGCACCAGCCAGGCCAGCACCGCCAGCACCGCCTATAGTACCATTAGCGCCGGGAGTACTAGGAGTTGTGCCCGAAGTAGTACTGTCAGCTCCATCATTGCCTTGCACGCCATTACCTGCTTTAGCAGGAACAGTTGTTATTGCTGCCGCAGTACCGCCAGCGCCGACGTAACCGCCGTGACCGCCGTCACTGCCTGTAGCAGTCACAGTCAACACGCCGCCGGTGACAGTATTATTGCTGCCTGTAATGTCAACACCGGTAGCTATGGCAAGCCCGCCGTTTAAGTTTTTATCACTTGCCCCATCGACACCCGCTTTACCTTCATGGGTATATTTGCCGGAAGTGATTTCCTGGGAATAAGTATTGCCGCCAATGGCTTTAATTGCAATATCACCAAAGGTAATATTGGCGTTTAAGATATTAGTAGAATAAATACCTACAGCAGAACCGATACCGCCATTTTTGCCTGCGGTACTTTCTTCAACTGGCAATCCAGCCGCAGCGCCTTTGCCGTCAGCACCGATAATACCTTCTACAGTCATACTTTTAAGAGTTATAGTTTTACCGCCCATATCGTCCTTGGCACGAAAGGCCAGATCAGCAAAATTCTCATGGTATTGGGCGGCGTACATATCTTCACCGGTTTTTTGCTCTCTCGCAATCGCAATAGCACGATCACTATCAGCTGTATAGCTGGAATATTGTCTCGGATGATCCTGACTGCCGCCATCGGCCGCCCATACCTGGCTCGGCACAGCCACCCATGCCATTCCCATTACAGCCAGCGTTACTGCTGCTGCCAGCTGTTTTTTATTACTTGTTTTCAAATACACCAAAATCAACTCCTTAAAATTTGTTGAACAATATATTTCTTCGGCTGATGCCGCATGAACCAAAGCTTTTGCCTGACTTCAATACGCTGTTTTAAATCAATATTTTAAAATAAAACTCATATTTAACTTGTTTTAGATTGTATTTTTTAACTATTTTATATAATTCTTTAGTTATTTTATCACAGATGTCCCCCCCGACAAGACACGAGAAGGCTCTTTTTAAAATTTTTTTCTGCGCCGCGTTATTACGCTCCGCGGCACTTGCACTGCAGCGCAAGTACGTGTACGTACTTCACCAGCAGCCCGGCGAAAACATCGAAAAAAAATAGCCTGCCAAAGCAGACTAAATTTTGATCATTATAAACACTTCAAATTCCAGCACCTGCTGCAACCGTGTCAGTACGGCTATAGTGGTGCTGACCTCGCCGCGTTCGATACAGCCATAGTGCTTGGCCGATAAGCCTACTGCTTCAGCGATCTGTTCCTGGGTCAGCTTTTTATTTAGCCGCGCTGTTTTCAGCTGCCGGCCTATATATTTTTGC
>ERZ791812.1110-NODE-1110-length-11088-cov-3.591589_pt1 | contig 11088 bp, 7 predicted proteins | sample MGYA00510303_ERZ791812 | MGnify/ENA primary metagenome ERZ791812 (study PRJEB30046, sample SAMN00791985) | human gut metagenome | study: EMG produced TPA metagenomics assembly of the A metagenome-wide association study of gut microbiota in type 2... | reverse complement strand
TAAAATGGGGAAAAATTTCTCATTTTAACTTGTACTAAATCTTGACATAGAACCACTTTTATGAACATTTCTTGGAACAATAATCTCATCGCCTGCCTTACAGACTGAAAGTACCATATTCTGTACTGCCTGCGTTGTTCCACCAACCATGAAAAAAGCATGCTCTGCACCAAACGCATCTGCCGTCAGCTCTTCTGCCTCTTTTATTACCGAAACCGGATGACAAAGGTTATCAAGCGGTTTCATTGAATTTACATCAATTCCCACACATCGTTCACCAAGTAAATCGACAAGTTCGGGATTGCCTCTGCCACGTTTATGTCCCGGAACATCAAACGGCACTATTCTTTTTTCCTGAATCTTTCGATAGCCTCATACAATGGAGCTGATGCCTGTCTTTTTAAATCCATTTCCTCTCTCCCTGCCATTATATTATCGCAACGGTTGCCAGATTTCCGTATAATACAAATTCTAAATTTTCGTAAAATACGGACTTTGGCTTGCTGCCAACGTAAAATGTGTGCCCTTGTCACACTCGGCAACCGACCCGCCCGTCCGCAAGGCTTAACATGTAATATAACCATGTGGTCTGCATGTTGGATAACTCTTATCCAAATCTTTTTTTACTATAATATATCATTTTTTAATGTCAACAGAAAAATAAAATTTTACTCAGATTTTACTTTATTTTTGCATTATTATACATTATCTCAAAAGATATTCTATAATTGCAGCTGTAACTTTATCATTAAGTTTCATAGACATAATGTTTGATATAATAACATTTTTGTCCTCACCGGATGTAAATAATCTGTAAATACTTCTCTTGTCATTATTATCCATCTGTGCCTGCAGAAGAAAATCATATATTTTATCATTAACATTTTCACCGTTGTATACAAGATTGTTTTCTTCATTATCAGCAAATATTTCAAGCTCTGACGCACCATCACAGTTACATGTAACTGTCCATGTATTTGTTTTTATATCGTATTTGGCATTATCTGCATTTTCAAATCTTATACCACGTGCAAATCCTCTTAATATAAAACGGTACTTTCTGTTTCGTGGAATTACCGATAAGTCACCGCTTACATCTATGCTTATTTTTGCCTTATCTTCATTCCAGTCGAGCACAAACTCTGTCAAAGCATATTCGCCTTTTTCGTAGTCAAATCCATCTCCAGAATCTTCGTACATAACAAATGTATTTGATGCACCTGGACATATAACCACATCAACTTTTTTCGGATTAATAATATCATTACTGCCACATTCCGAAGCAAGCGGTATTATTGCACCTGCACGTCCAAGCACAGGAATACTTTGAAGATTTCTACATAAAATCTGACTTTTTCCATTTTTACCGCCATTGTATACATCACCGGTAAATATATCTGTCCATATTCCGGCTGGTATAAAACATTCCTCACCGCTTTTTTGTGAATCTTCATCAATCTTTGTTGTAACAGGACACACAAGCATTTCACTACCAAGAAAATATTGATTTTTATAACTATATGCTTTCTCCTCAAATGGATAATAATAATACATTGGTATTATTACAGGAATATGCTCGCTATGACATCTGTAATTAAGTGTGTACATATATGGAATAAGTGCATGCCTGAATCTTAAAATCTTTTCCATATCACTGCAGTATGGCTCAGGATAATTCCATGGTTCTTTTCCACAGAACGGATTAGAGCTGCTGTGAAGCCTGTTTATCGGTGAAAACACACCAAACTGATACCATCTTAATGCAAGCTCGTTGTCTTTATATCCGTTCATATGACCGCCTATATCATGACTCCACCACGTATATCCCACATTTGATGCCGTTGCTGTAAAATAAGGCTGAAATTCAAGCGATTTCCATGTAACTATCGTATCTCCAGAAAATCCTATCGGATACCTATGGCTTCCAAGTCCGCCATACCTCGAAAGAATAAGTCCTCTTCTGCCTCTTTTTTCCATATCTTTAAAATGAAAATAATTTAGCATCCATAATGGGTCAATTCCGCTTGCTCCTCCGTTGTTGCCCTGTTGCCAGTCTATCCACCAGAAATCAACTCCAGCATTTTCATGTGGATGATGTACAAACTTAAAATACGCCTCAACAAACTCTTTGTTAGTCATATCAAACTCTATAGTTTTTTTACTGTCAGGATTAATTCCTAGATACTCTGCCATATCTTTATACATTTTTTCAAAATTCCGGATACCTGATGCCGGATGGACATTAAGTGTTACATGATAATTATGTTCATGCAGCCATGACAAAAATCTTTCCGGATTCGGAAATAAATCATTATTCCATGTATATCCTGTCCATCCGCCGCCAGATTTCATCGGCACATCGACTATATGCCAGTCCATATCCATAACAGCAACGGAAAATGGTATATTTCTTTTTTCAAATTCCGTCAGCAGCTCAATGTAACTTTCTTCACTGTATTTCCAATACCTGCTCCACCAGTTTCCAAGAGCGTATCTTGGAAGAAGCGGAACAGCCCCCGATAATTTATAAAAATCACGCAGACACGCAAAATAATCACGCCCATATGCAAGATAATAAACATCAATCTCTTCATGTTTCCTTTTTGATGGCATATTTTCTTCATCAAACACAAACGATTTGCTGTCATCAAAAAACGTCCTTCCACTCTTATCCATAAGCCCGTATTCAAGTTCAACTTCCCCGTCAGCCCTGTCAAGAGTTCTCATTGTGCCTTTGAGATTATGCTCCCGAGGCGGAAAACTATACGTCTTTGCACCAAAATACCACCTTCCACCGTAATTGGTAAAATCATATTTTACATCTATAAAAAGTCCTTCTTCACTAAATTTCTTTTTATCGTATATCATATGAAATGCTTCTGTCTCTATCTCAAGGCGGTCGTCACTTTGTGTCACTGAATATTCCGGTACCGGAAATTCCCTGTTAAGCACAGTCTGCGTCTGTAAATCTTCAAACACACCAGTCTCTGAATATTCCATTCTCATCATAAACGGCGTAAGCACCGAAAAACGATATTTTTCCCCCTGAACAATACATGCTTTGTTACAACAACTTTTAGCCATTTTTTTCTCCGTTATTAAAATAATCTTTACTTGAAGATTAACACCGTCAGTTATCTTTGTCTACGTAAATAAAAATCAAAAATGCAAATAATACAGAAAAAAAGCTCCAAACCCCTATCAATTTTAAAATCATTTCAGGGTTCTGGAACTCTCTTCTATAAATTATTTGTATTCTACATAGTCAACAGTAACATATCCTGCTTCTGTTTTTATGCTGTTATCATGGCATGCAAACATACCGCTCTTTACACCAACCCAGCGTCCTGCTTTTGCTTATTTTATGGCCGACTGCGGCGATTCCCCCTGCATACTTTGCTCCTTTTACATAACCTTCAAAAGAACAGTTTTTCAAGGAATTTTTCCGCCAAGGGGCAACTGCGCCCATTCGGTGACAGGTGCCACCTGTCACGGTGGAAGGAGAAAGTGAACTACCCAACTGAAAAGATATATCAGCAGAAAAGAAAAACAGTAATGTTCCATTAAGCCGCAACAAACAGCTTGTTATCAAAAGGCAACGGCGAAATCACATTCACCGCCGCTGCCTTTTTTCTTTCTGCTGTGAAAGAGTTAAATCAAATTATTTTTTTACCGCTTGTGCTGTTTTTTTGACCGTTTGTTCCGTTTGAAGGCTCCTTTGGTTATTTGCTCATTTACTCTTTGTTAAGTTTGTAGCTACCGCCATCGGTTCCTGTACCGCCGATAAGTGTTAAGGCAGTTTCGTTTACCGAAAAGGTATAATCGCAATCGCGGACAATATCCTCTGTAAAATCGAGGATGAGCTTTTTACCCTTGACGGTGTAGGCATAAGAATATGTCACATCATCGGCAAGTAATTTGTACCGTCCTTTTCAAAAACATATTGCGTATGCTCATCATATCTCCAGGTGCCGACCAATTCATTTGATTTTTTACCGAATTGGGCAATAATTAAAATTACAGCTGCCGCAACAGTGATTATTATCGCCGCCGAAAGCATTGCTTTCTTCATGGTATTACGCTTTTTTTTACGCCGCTTATTCAGCGCAGCAAGCTTGCTGCCGTAGGCTTTATATAAATATTCTTTTGCCATAAAAACCCTCTCCATATAAAATTGCAGCGGCAGCGTATAGTTACGTTGCCGCCGCAATTCTTTTTATTTTGCTCGCTTTTTCTTTGATACTACGGTAGTGAAACCGAGAACAGCAAGTGAGAGCACTGCCGCAAAGCTCCAGACGGCAACCATGTTGTCATCTCCTGTTTTGGGAGATTCGTTCGGAATCTCGGACGCTTTCACCGTGAACTTTGCAGTTGCCGTTCCGCTTTCCGAAACGATTCCGAGCGTATGCTCACCGACGGAAAGTGTAGAAACAAAATTGTTATTCAAGGTAACTATAATGCTGCCTTCTGCCTTTGTATAATCCTTTTCATCAAGAGTTTTGCCGTCAAGCTCTACACGAATGAAATCGGCAAATGCCGCATTGGAACGGAATGTCAAGGATTTCTTCTCTCCGTTGTTTACGGTAGCATTATTGCCTTCTATGATCTCAGGAGGAAATTTTTGAATAACGGTTTCGCTAAGAGAAATCTCTTTTGTGCCGGCTACATCCGCAAAATATTTACCGCAGTTTTCGCAATAATAATACTTTATATTGCCTTGCTCCGTTACGGTAGCATCCTTTGCCTCTACTAATGTAAGTTTATGCTCAAGCATGGCAATTTCCGAACCGGTTGCAATTTTCTTATTACAATCGATGCACCATGTGTCACCGGTGTAGCCCTTTTCCTGCTCGGTAGCGGGCTTTGCATCCCGAATTTCGGTGTGCTTGTGGTTGGTTGCGTCTACATCACCGTACTGCGCCTTGCAAACCTCACAAACTGCCTTACTTACACAAGTAGCCTCACCACCGCTGTGTGCCGCTTTGTCTATAACATTTCCGCAGCCGACAGTCTGACACTCCTTCCAATGATCGTGTTCATTGGTAGTCCAGACAGATGCGGGATTATGAGCATTCTTCGCAATGGACTGTCCGTCTGCGATTTTCTCATTACAATCGCTGCAATAAATATCGCCGGTATAGCCCTCCTCAAAGCAGGTGGCTTCCTTTTGGTTCTTTAGATATGTTGTGCCCTTATGATTGTTTGCGTCAAGCGGTCCGTAAGAATGTCCGCATTCAGAGCATTCGGCCGGGGATTTGCAGGTTGCCTCACCGCCGTTGTGCGCCGTAATATCAAACTTTGTGCCGAAATAACAGGTATGCCAATGATTTGTGCCGTCGGATTCCCACTTGCCGTCAACATCGGTATGATTGCCGGTTGAGGAAATTTCACTGCCTGATTCGATTTTAGTGTTACAGTCGGTGCACCATTTGTCGCCGGTATAGCCGGCTTCACAGCAGGTGGGATCGGTTGCGCCGCGAATTTCGGTGTTCTTGTGGTTGGTTGCGTCTACATCACCGTACTCAATCTTGCATACCTCGCAGATAGCCTTGTTCACACAGGTGGCCTCACCGCCGGTATATGCCGTTACATCAAACTTGGTTCCAAAGTAGCAGGTATGCCAGTGATTTTCACCATCGCTTTCCCACTTTCCGTCAACATCGGTATGATTACCGGTTGCAGGAATTTCAGCTCCGCTTGAAATCAAGGCATTGCAATCGGTGCAGTAGGTGTCGCCGGTGTAGCCCTTTTCGCAGCAAGTGGCGTCTTTTGCACCACGCACTTCGGTGTGTTTGTGGTTGGTTGCGTCTACATCACCGTACTCAATCTTGCATACCTCGCAGATAGCCTTGTTCACACAGGTGGCCTCACCGCCGGTATATGCCGTTACATCAAACTTGGTTCCAAAGTAGCAGGTATGCCAGTGATTTTCACCATCGCTTTCCCACTTTCCGTCAACATCGGTATGATTACCGGTTGCAGGAATTTCAGCTCCGCTTGAAATCAAGGCATTGCAATCGGTGCAGTAGGTGTCGCCGGTGTAGCCCTTTTCGCAGCAAGTGGCGTCTTTTGCACCACGCACTTCGGTGTGTTTGTGGTTGGTTGCGTCTACATCACCGTACTCAATCTTGCATACCTCGCAGATAGCCTTGTTCACACAGGTGGCTTCTCCACCGGAATGATGTGCTTTATCAATGATATTGCCGCAGCCGACAGTCTGACACTCTTTCCAGTGATCGGTTTCATCCGTTGTCCAAACCGACGCAGGGTTATGAGCGTTTTTCGCAATAGATGTTCCTCTTTCTATCTCATGATTGCAGGTAGAGCAATAAGTATCGCCGGTATAGCCTTCTGCGTAGCAGGTGGCTTCCTTTTGTCCCACTAAATATGTATTGCCGATATGATTTGAAAAATCCTTCTCACCGTATTCAAATGTCTCGGAGGATTTTTCATCACAAACAAGGCAGCTTTTGTAATATACTGCGGGGCTTTGGCAGGTCGCAGCCGATTTAAGATACATTTTGCTAACCGTTTCGGTAAACTTATGGTTGCCAAGCTCACCGTATTCCTGCCCGCATCCATCACAAACCGCTTTTTTTGGCAAGTCGCATTGCCGCCGGAATGTGTGTGCGCCTTGACTGTCAGCGCGGCAGAAACGGCGCTTGCTAAGTAGTTGTCGGTTTCCTTGTAGCGCACATAGTAGGTACCGGGGGCGACCCTGGTGCTACCATTGTCGCAAGTGATCCAGCCGGTGGTGGCATTGGCAGAAATGTTATACTCCATGTCCTCGGCGGTGTTCTTAATCTCGCCGGTGCCGCTGTTCTTAATATCCCCTTTGGTTGTCAGACCGGTAGGAGCCGTCTGCGTAGCCTTATCAATGATATAGGTCACACTGACAGTGACATTGCCAAGGGTAATGCCGGCCGTGTATGTGCCCGCATTCACAGGGGCAGCCGACAGTGCATTGCCGTCCTTGACCGCATACGCGACGGATGGGGCTTTGCCGAACCAGCCTACACTTTCTACTTTCGCATTTTCATCTTTTCCATCGTTAAATTTTGTTTTTTCGGGTTTCTGAATGGTCACGCTGCCGCCGCTGAAATCGTTACCGTTATTATTCGAACAATTTTTGCAGGTTGCGGTAATGGTATCACCGCTTGCGGTGTAAGTCCAGTTATGCACATGGGTAACCATTTTCAGTTCACTGCCGTTCAACTTGGCCACATATCCGTCGGTATCGGAGATGAAGTAGTCGGATGGGGTTTTGTCACTCATATTGGCATTCCAGCCGGAGGTGAACGGGTAATCGCCATAGTCTCCGCTCACAGTCACGCCGAGCTGCGCACCCTCGGACAATTTGTCGGTGCCAATGGTGATGGTCTTGCCGGTGGGAAGATAGACATTGTTCTTCGTGTCGCCGGTGAACTTGCCGTCTGCGCCCTTTGTGCCGCCCTTGGTATTGTCGGTGACGGTCACCTCGCCGCTGACGGTGAAGATACCGCTGCCCACACACACGCCGCCGCCGAAGGTTGATATGTAATCAGATTTGTATGCATTGTTGCCGGTGATGCTGCCGTCGGTCATCTTGAAGGTGCTGCTGCTGCCGACTACATACACGCCGCCGCCGTTTTCGGTGGCATTATTGCCGGTGATGGAGGGGATGTTTTGGCCGTCGGCGGACGCGGACATGGTGAAGCTACCTTTGCCGGTCACATACACGCCGCCGCCTCTGTTGGTTTCGTTGCCGGTGATGCTGCCGCCGGTCATCTCGAAGTTGGCCTTCGCATATACGCCGCCGCCGCCATAGGTGGCCGTGTTGGTCTCACCCGTTTTCGTGCCGCCGATGGTGCCGCCGGACATGGTGAATCCGCCGCCGTCCACATACACGCCGCCGCCATAGCTGTTGGCGGTGTTGCCGGTAATGCTGCCGCCATACATATTGAATGATGAATTGCTGCCGCTCTTATACACGCCGCCGCCATCGCCGGTGGCACGATTGCCGGTGATGCTGCCGCCGTACATATTGAAGGTGCCGCTGCCGCTGTACACATACACGCCGCCGCCTCTGCCTTGGGCGTCTTGGGCTTTGTTGCCGGTAATAGAGCCGCCGTACATATTGAAGGTGCCGGAACTCACATACACGCCTCTGCCGGTCTTGCTGCTTGCATGGGTGATCGTGCCGACGCCCTTGCAGTCGGTGAGGGTGAAGCTGCCGCCGGTCATATAGATGGCATCCATTCCGTCTGCGGCCGTGATTTTGTGCCCGTTGAGACAGAGGGTGACATTGTTCTCAATCTTAATGGTATACTCCGGGCTAATGTCACTGCCGAGGTAGTAAGTGCCAGTAGGAAGTATGTAGAATGTATCGTTACTGCCTTTTGTCGGTGCCCAGGATTTGTCGCCTATTTTCAGCGTGTTGCCTTCCTGCTTAATCTCCTTTTCAAATGTGGTCTTGTAGGTTTCGTTTTCGTGACCGCTGCCGTTACAGGTGCTGCCCCCGCAAAGGTAGTGGGTGTGCCCGTTTGTTGTTTCCGCCCACACCGTGGCCGGAACTAAACTAAACACCATGCACAAGCATAGAAATACACTTAATAATCTTTTCTTCATAGCGGTATTCTCCTTTTTGCATTGAACTTGCATTATTCTTTCTTTTACGATATATTATATTGTAAATCGTACCTTAGGGGACGAGTCAATAACTTTTACAGAAATTTGGTGAAATAATGATGAAAAAACACGATAACAGCCTATTTCAAATCGGAGAAGTTACAAAAATACTCGGAGTCACCCGCAAGGCACTGCTTGTATACGAAAATATGGGACTTCTGACACCGGCAGTAAAGGACGAAACCAACGGCTTTCGCTATTATTCGGCAGACAACATGACGCAGATCCGCTCTATCCGTTCGCTACAGGCGCTCGGTCTTTCCTTAAAGGAGGTAGCGGAATATTACTACGACACCGAAAATATGGATAAGCTTTTAGATAAGCTTTATGAGCTGCGGAAAATGCTGGACAGAAATATTCAGATGCTTCAGGTGCGTTCGGCAAAGCAAGGCGATTTCACAGTGCATAAAACCGTTCTGCCGCGTCAGGTGTGCTTTTGTCGGGAATATCGGTGTAAAGATGTTGCCGAGGCAGCTATTAAACTGCGGGACACCTACATTGCCGCCGCCAGAACCGGAAAAATGTCCATGGTGGCACGTATGTTCACCGTGCGCATGACGGATGACCTGGGTATTCTTGATTTGATGTGCTGTATTCCGGTGGACGAGAGCTTTGACGGGGTCGAGCGCATGGAGTTTGCGGAAACCCCCGGCTTGTGTATTTATTACCGCGGGCCGTATGAGGGAACCGGCGAGGCTATGAAAGCGCTGATGAAGCACATAAGTGAAAACAGTATCGAAGCCGCCGGGAGACTGCGCTCCGTTTATTTAGAGGGACCACCCAACCGAGGCGATAACAGTGCCGATTATATTACTCAAATCGCTGTGCCGATTAAGAAATTCGAGAAGGTGTAATTGCCGGCTGACAATGCCGTAATAACAGTCAAATATGAAATCACAACAAGCAATCCCGATAAGGAGAATCCTTGTCATCTAAACAAGGTTCTCGGCAGAAATAAACTATCCTTTTTAAGCACAGCGGATATTCATTCGCTGTGCTTTTTTTGGTCTAATCCCGCCATGTGTAAGCATTCGGCGCCTGAAACAGACAAAATTTGCTCCATTCTACCTAACCCGACAAATTTTTTACCGAATGCAATGTATACTGTGTATATCAAACTTATGCGCTCTTCACAGTTGCTCTTGCATCGGATAGAATAAAATCAAAGAATCCCCCATACAGCGAGGTAGTTTTGAAAACAAGGAGATGTCCCTAACAACCGTGTACACTTTCAAAACATAAGGCACACAGCCGTCATAACAAGACGGTTTTTCTGTCTGCGTCCGCAAGCGGTCGTACTATGCCACAAAGCATAGTGCGGCCGTTTTTTGTTTCTCGCGAACAAATAAATCCATACAGGAGGTGACCCCGATGTATCTTCCGGAAAAAGAATTCGAAGAAATGCAAAATAACGCTCTGCCATAGGTACGGCGCCCTGCCGTTCCTTAACGACAAAGTGAAACGATGGGAAAATACATAGGAAAGACGCAGGTGTTGAAATAGCAAAGGCTGTTTGCAAAAAGCACCTTGCTGCGCAACAAAAACACCTCTCCTTTTTTGACACTCGCGGTCGACAAAATTCCAAAACAAACTGTAAAAACGCCAACAAACACTCCTTATAGTCAGCCGGTCCAATAGGAAAACCTGCAACAATGCCTCCTGCGTTGCCATCCGTTGATATGAATACCGAATTCTTAATCTGCAGATTCTTTATCGTTCCATAATTATATAACGCAAAACCCTGCGGTCCGCTTCCGTTCGCATACAGTCCGCTGATAGAATGATTGTTACCATCAAATACAAGCTTTTGGTTATTGTATGGATATCCAGATGTTCTGAACACCTCGTCCCACATCCTAATGTCATCCGTCTTCGCAACAGGAGTACTATCCTCCTGAATCAATGTTCCTTCATTTACTACGATATCTGCTGTAAGCCTTGCACCCTTTGTATAAACTGTCTGTGCATTATCTGCGTAGGCATATAGTTGTCCGGCATTACTGATCTCGTAGACTCTATCTGTTTCATTGTAATGTGGTTTTTCATAATAATCACATCCGGCATTGGTACAGAAGCCATTCTTGACATTGTGATGTGCCTCGCTTGCATCATTGGTATATCCGGTACACCCCTTATAAACCTTATACTTGTCAGATGCACAGGGATTTGGGAGCGAATTTTCCGAAGATAAATTCTGTCCCCATGTAGCAGATGACTGATTTAACAAATACGCAGCCTCACCATTATAAAAAGATTCCTTGGGTAAAAAGGTTTCTCCATCAAATGAGTGATCCCCAAAAAAATGTTGTACTAGTATCAGAGCACCCATAGCAAGAACTCCAAGACATCGTATCATTCGAATAGTTTCAAAAGGTAGAAGAATTTGCATACGTTGATTATAATCATGTTCGTCCACACAGT
>ERZ791812.1104-NODE-1104-length-11121-cov-2.462950_pt1 | contig 11121 bp, 15 predicted proteins | sample MGYA00510303_ERZ791812 | MGnify/ENA primary metagenome ERZ791812 (study PRJEB30046, sample SAMN00791985) | human gut metagenome | study: EMG produced TPA metagenomics assembly of the A metagenome-wide association study of gut microbiota in type 2... | reverse complement strand
GAGCATAAGAAAAAATATATTAATAATAAAAAAGTTTTAAGACTTTTAAATATACAGGATAAAGACCAGTGCGACTGGATAGCGACGATTGCTTTTTATTCAGCATTGCATATTATAGAAAAAGAATTAGCAAAAGAGAATAAACATTTTCGGACACATATGGAAAGAGAACAATATATTAACGGTGAACCAAAGTATTGTAAGAATCAAATTGCTGCAAAGTATAAGCAGTTAAGTACAAACAGCAAAATTGCAAGATATGGTCCGGGAAAAATCACACCAACCAAAGCAAATCAAATGCTAAGATTTTTGGCGGATATAGAATCAGTATTTGAAGTGAATCAAGACACAGAGTAATTGCATAACAATAGTTTAAGATTGTAAAATAATCGGCTTTGAACCGTCCTCAAAAGTTAGACGTAAAATCTAACGTTTGGAGGACGGTTATTTTTGTTTGATAGAATAGTTTTTTGTAATATTCTTCCCAAAAACAGGCAATACTGTATGTAGTTGATCAGACAGAAGGGAGAAATGTATTTATGAAAAGTTCATTTCGCTGGTATGGGGAAAGCGACCCGGTAAAACTGGAGTATATCCGGCAGATTCCGGGCATGCGTTCCGTTGTATCGGCAGTATATGATGTGAAGCCGGGCGAAGTGTGGCCGGAAGAAAGTATCCGGCACCTGACGGAATTGTGCAGAGAGCATGGTTTGATTTTTGATGTGGTGGAATCCATTCCGGTCACCGAAGAAATAAAGCTCGGAAAACCGGAAAGAGAGCAGCATATTCAAAATTACTGCGAATCTGTCCGCCGTTGTGCAAAGTATGGAATTAAGTGTATTACGTACAATTTTATGCCGGTGTTTGACTGGACAAGAACACAGCTTGACAAAATGGCAGAGGACGGTTCAACAAGTCTTGTCATGTACTGGGAGCAGATGAAAGGGCTGGACCCGTTAAAAGATGACATTCATCTTCCGGGCTGGGATGCAAGTTATACGCAAAATGAGGTCCGTGATTTAATTCGTGCCTACTCTGAGCTGGGAGAGGAAGGACTTTGGCAGAATATTGAATATTTTCTGAAACGTGTGATTCCAGTAGCAGAGGAATGTGGCGTAGTAATGGCACTTCACCCGGATGATCCGCCGTATCCGATATTCGGACTGCCGCGTGTGATTACCGGTGAAAAAAATATTGACCGATATCTGTCTATTGTAGACAGCCCGTCCAATGCTTTGTGTTTCTGTACAGGTTCTCTTGGCAGTTCAAAGGAAAATGATGTACCGGCGCTGGTGCGTAAATATTCGTCCATGAACCGTATCGCATTTATCCATTTAAGAAATGTAAAAATTCTGCCGGACACTTCGTTTGAAGAATCGGGACATTTAAGCCGTGAGGGCAGTCTGGATATGAATCAAATAGTCAAGGCACTTGTAGAAACAGGGTATACCGGATATTTCCGACCGGACCACGGCAGAATGATCTGGGGCGAAACAGGAAAGCCGGGGTACGGACTGTATGACAGGGCGCTTGGAACGGCCTATGTCAACGGACTTATTGAAGCAAACGGCGGGACGATAGAGAAGTAGAGCGGAAAGAGAGCAAAAAGCATAACAGAACCGTAATAAAAAATGCAATAAATGTGCAGGATAACAAAAAAGGAAGGTAAAAATCATAAAACAGCCGGAAGGGAGAAAAATGTGTTAGAATTGCCGTTAAAAACAGATTTTACGGGAAAAGTGGTTGTGGTTACGGGAGCGGGCGGTGTGCTGTGCGGCGATATGGCAAGAGCATTTGCACAGGCAGGCGCAAAAGTAGCGGCACTGGATTTGAATGAAGATAAGGTAAAAAAACTGGCAGAAGAATTAAAAAATGAAGGATTTGTATGTGAGGGATATGCGGCAAATGTGTTGGAGGCAGAGCAGGTAAAAGCGGTACATGCCCGCATTTTAGAGGATTTGGGAAAATGTGATATTCTCATTAACGGTGCAGGCGGCAATAACAAGCGCGCAACAACCGATAATGAATACCAGCATGAAGCAAAAGAAGGACAGACCACGTTTTTTGATTTGGATACGGAAGGGGTGGATTTTGTATTCCGACTGAATTTTCAGGGAACGTTGATTCCGACACAGATTTTTGTGCAGGATATGGTAGAGAAGCAGTCGGGAAATATTTTAAATATTTCTTCGATGAATGCGTATATACCGCTGACCAAAATTCCGGCATATTCAGGCGCGAAAGCGGCGGTCAGCAATTTTACTCAGTGGCTTGCCACACATTTTGCGGGAAGCAAAATCCGCTGTAATGCCATTGCGCCCGGATTTTTAGTGTCCAATCAGAACCGCGCACTTTTATTTGACGAAAACGGACAGCCGACAGCCCGTTCCAAAAAGATTTTAGCGGGAACGCCGGCAGGGCGGTTTGTAGAAAGTAATGAGCTGTTGGGCGGCGTATTCTTTTTGTGTGATGATCGTGCGGCAAGCGCCGTTACCGGCGTTGTACTGCCGATAGATGCAGGATTTTCGGCATATTCGGGGGTATAAAATTTAAGATTTCTGGATTGGAGGACAGGTGCAGAAAGTTGTGGTATTTGCAGTGACAGTGAAACACAACATTCCAAGGGTATTTATAAAAGAAAGACACCAAAATGACGATATAAAAAGTAAAGCATTGTATTTCAGAAAATTTGAGATACAGTGCTTTTGCGTTCATATGGGCAATATTTGTTTTATACAATAGATTCTAGGGGCTAAATATTTATTTGATTTAATAAAGACTGTTAAGTGAAATTGGCATAGGTTACAAATGTGAATTTAAAGATAAGAATGAAATAATGTGAGTGCTATTATTTGTGATGACAGGGCAGATGACATCGTTTACATAAAAACAGAATACAAACCAATTTATTTAATTTGGTAGTAAAATACCAAATTATAAATTATGTTGATAAATGTATAATTGAATGGTACAATATAGCAAATAAAGCGATTGTAATCTCGAAGGGGATTAGTGAGATTAATGAAAGATATTGCAATCACAGGAAAAAGCAATTATACGAGGAGGAGTTGTAATGCATTATGAATTGGCAGCACCATTACAGGCTGGTTCAATTTTTGAAGATGAAGGATTTTCTGTTAAGGGTAAAGAATACGCATATTCGGAAATTTTAAGTGTTACTGTTATAGGCACTGCATCTATAATGACAAATGCAGTTATTCAGATTAGTCTTAAGGGTGGGAAATTTGTTATTTGTGCATATGATAAGAAACATAAAGAGGATGGAGATGCTGTAGCATCATATTTGAAGAACTACGTAGCAAAGCAGGAACGAAAAACAATAGCAACTGAGGTGGGAGATTTAACAACTGCAAAAGGGTTGTATCGCTTTTGCGTTGACAACGGATATGGAAAAGGATTTAATGAGAGTTGGGGCATTCAACATTTTCAGCTTATTGTGGATTCATTAATGCCGGGAGAATGTGTATTTTTTCCTTTTATAGGATTGCATAATTATGTTTCTGCAACAAAGCATGATAACAATTTTGCGTATGCAGTAACTAATAAGCGAATTCTGATGGCTCAAAAGAAAATGATAGGTCAAACTATTCAAACTGTTAGTTGGGAAAATGTAAATGATATTACATTTAATTCTGGAGTTGTATTTGGAGTAATAACCATTGATACAATTAAAGAAACATTTAATGTTGCGATTGATAAAATATCTGCACAAAAGATATGTAACAGAGTGCATGAAGCATTTGAGGATATAAGAAAATCAGCAGTTTCTACTCCAACAGCTCAAGCCATAGATACTTATGAGTCAGTAAAGAAACTAAAGGAACTTTTAGATTTAGGTATCATTTCTCAAGAAGAATTTGATGTAAAAAAGAAAGAACTACTTGGATTGTAATTTGAAAAATCGATTTAAGCATCTATCAGAAATGGTAGGTGCTTTTAGTTTATAAGTAGTTAGAAATTGATTTTGTATTTAATGCGGATCGTCTGGCGTTTTAATATGCAGAGCCAGATTGCAAATTTAAACAAAACAGCTTACAATAATATATATAGAAATTTTTAATAATATAGGATAAAATTGCTGGGAAATGGAGGCGTTTTTATGACACATGAGCAATTTGAAAAGGCGGACAGAAATTTATCGGTCTGGAGAAAAACGAAAATGTATGTCTTGCCATTTACGATAAGTATGATGGATTTGGCAGTCTGAAAAGCATACAGGTTATGGAAAAAGCTGAATTGATAGAACCGTTTTCTGATACATATAATGAACATGCGCAGATAAGGAAAATACCGATAGAGGCATTAAAGAAACATTCAAATGTGGAATATGCGCATATAGATGGCACGACACTGCATTTGCAGATTATCACACCGCAGACGAGAAACACTAAAGAAAGTGATGAAACATATCCTTGTATCGTGTATGTGCAGGGTTCGGCATGGATGAAGCAGAATATTAATGCAAAGCTTGGACTGCTTGCAAGGCTGTAAGAAAGGGGCTATGTGATTGCGGTTGTTGAGTATCGTCATTCCGGGATTGCGCCTTTTCCGGCACAGGCTGTAGATACAAGAAATGCGATAAGATATGTAAAGCTGCACGCTAAAGAATACAAGGCAGATGCGAATCAGATGTATGTTGGCGGAGATATTTGCACCATAATCCTGAACTTTGCAGGAAAATGTCGGTGGAGTGTAATATCAGTGAAAATGTTTCACTGCCGCAGGTATTAATGTTTCACGGAACAAAAGACCGAACCATTAATCCAAAAGTCAGTGTGGTTGTGTATGAGGCGTTAAAGAAATATCATAAAGAGGTGCAGTTATATATGCTAGAAGGTGCGGACCACGGCGGAAGTGAATTTTTCAGCGATAAAGTTTTAGATATTATGGAAGCATTTTTACAGCGGATAGTATCGGCTTCTTAGTTTCTGGGACAAAAATGTACATAGAATGTGAGTGATAAAGCATATGGGTTTATTTAAAAAGAAAGCAAAAGCGTATTCATATGATAAAGAGCGTATGAAGCCGGTAATTAAAACCAGCATATGTACAGGTGAGCAGGTGGCTGGGTTTAAGGATATTCATACCGGAAAGATAGAAGATATTATGCTTGTGAAAACGGCGGCAGATATCGAAAGATTTAAGAAAATTTATGGAATAGAAGGCAGTATTGATAAAGAGTATTAGAAATGGAGAACATTATGGAATTACAAAATGTATTAAATAACAGAAGAAGTATGAGAAATTACGATGCGGCAAAAAAGGTTACAAAGGAGCAGGTTGAAACAATTATCAATGCGGCGATACTGGCTCCTTCATGGAAGAATTTACAGACATCAAGATATTACTGCACTTTATTAGGACAAGATAGAGGAAGTACGTGAGAAGTGTCTGCCGGAATTTAATCAGAAGAATGCCGAGGGAGCGGCACTTGTTGTAGCAACATTTGTAAAAGGCTGCGTTGGATTTGACAGATTATCCGGTGAGCCGGTTAATGAATGTGGCAATGGCTGGGGCTACTATGACCTTGGTCTGCAAAATGAAAATTTCGTGCTTAAAGCGAAAGAACTGGGGCTTGATACACTGATTATGGGAATTCGTGACGGTGAAGCAATAAGAAATTTCCTTGATGTGCCGGAAAATGAGCAGGTAGTATCTGTGATTGCGGTCGGATATGGTGCAAAGGACGTGCAGATGCCTAAAAGAAAGAGCGTTTCGGAGATAGCGAAGTTTTATTAAAAGTGCCTGTTCTTTTGGTAATGAAAGTCGTGATAGGTCAAAAAATTTAAAGAAATGTAAGGAATAGAAGGTAGAAATATGGTTCAAAAAATTGTAAAAGGGAAACATATATTTGCAAGAAAAGCACAGCCTGCGACAGAAGCAGACAAACAGGTTGTGACGGATTTGATTGATACGTTAAGAGCCAACAGGGAAACATGTGTCGGAATGGCAGCCAATATGATAGGCGTGAATAAATCAGTCATTGTAGTGGCGGCAGGTCCGTTCCAGTTTGCAATGGTAAATCCCGTTATAACCCAAAAGTCCGGCGAGTATAAGACGGAAGAAGGCTGTTTATCGCTGGATGGAGTCAGAGCCTGTGTGAGATATGAAGAAATAGAGGTGGATTACCTTGACAGCAGCTTTAAACCGCAGCATGGAAAGTATAGCGGATTTACGGCACAGATAATTCAGCATGAAATTGATCACTGCAATGGAGTGGTGATATAACATTGGGGAAAAATAGTTTGTGCGAAAAATGTCGAATTTTTATTGACAAACCTCAATGTATTTGATAATCTTTATCAGGTAACTTAATATTCCATGAGGGAGTAGTTAGCGCGAAAGTGTGATTTGTCAACATCCTGATTATATTAAAGAGTATAATCTGGCAAATCTTAAATAATGAGACTCATGTATATCGGTGAACAGCTTATGTGTTATATACGGGCGGGCATTGATATACATGAGTCTTTTTTTATCTGCCGGATATACTTATAAGAGCAGAGATTTCGGCTGGCACACGGTTATGGAAAAAAGGAGGAAAATATGGAAAAATTTATTAACAATGCCCCATTTGCGCTTGTACTTGCATTTCTCGTAATAGGCTTTGTACTGCTGATTAAAGGAGCGGACTTTTTCGTAGAGGGAAGTTCAAGTGTAGCAAAAAGACTGCATGTTCCGTCTATCATTATCGGACTTACAATTGTCGCAATGGGAACATCACTTCCGGAAACAGCGGTTAGTGTATCAGCATCACTTACAGGCAATAATGAGCTTGCGGTCAGTAATGTAGTCGGTTCCAATATATTTAACCTGATGGTTGTAATTGGTGTGTGTGCAGTATTGGCAACAGTCAATGTTGCAAAAGAAACCATAAAACGGGATATTCCGCTTTCACTCATATGTGCAGCGCTTTTAATGCTTTTAGGAATTATCGGACTGGGCGACAAATCCGGCATGACACTCGGACATCTTGACGGCGTAATATTATTGGGATTCTTTGCAGGCTATATTTTTTATATGATTAAAATTGCATTAAAAGCAAGCAGGGAAGGCAGGAAAGTTGAGATAGAGGGCGGTTTAGATGAAGACATCAAACTGATTTCAGTGCCGCTTAGTATTCTTTTCATCGTTGGCGGTGCGGCGGCCATTGCGGTCGGCGGTGATATAACCGTTGATGCTGCGGCGAGAATAGCCGGTGATCTGGGAATGAGCCAGACACTGATTGGACTTACAATCGTTTCAATAGGAACATCCCTTCCTGAACTTGTGACCTCAATCGTTGCTGCCAAAAAGGATGAAGTCGATATGGCGCTTGGTAATGCAATTGGTTCAAATGTATTTAACATCCTTATGGTACTTGGCATGGCTTCGGCAATCAGCCCGGTGAGCATCATCACGGAAAATATTATTGATTTATGCGTGCTGATTGTATTTACGGTGTGTGTATGGATATTTGCAGGGACAAAAAAGAAAATCGGAAGAGTCGAAGGAATCTGCATGGTTGCATTTTACGCAGCATATGCAGTTTACATCATAATAAGATAAAGGAGATAGCATACAAATGCTGCTATTTTTAAAAGTATTTTTTACTGAATTTATAGCGGAAATGGGAGATAAAACCCAGCTGATGCTTATTGCGCTTACTTCTAAATATAAGTTAAGAGATATTATATTAGGAACAGCTGCCGCAATTCTTGTATTAAACGGTCTGGCAGTTCTTGCAGGCGGGCTGATCAGTGAATTTATTCCGGACTGGCTCATAAAGACAATTGCAGCACTTGCATTTCTTTATTTTGCCACATCAACGATTGCCGGTGATGATGACGATGAGGAAGAAGAAGGGGGCAAAACAAAAATTAAGTTTGCACCGCTTGCGGTTTTCTGTACATTTTTTGTAGCAGAACTTGGTGATAAGACACAGCTTACGGCTATAACCTTTGGTGCAAATGAAGGGATGAGCGCAGCGCTTATTGTGTGGATTGGCTGTTCACTCGGACTTTTCGCAGCAGATATTCTTGGTATGTTAGTCGGCTACCTTTTAAAGAGCAAGACTCCGGACGGACTGCTCAATACACTTGCATTCGTAATATTCTCTGTATTTGGGGTATATACTCTCTATCAGGGACTGAAACTTATAGGGGCAAGTGTCTGTCCAATCCCTGTATGGCCGGTGCTGATAGCTGCAACAGTGGTTTTTGCCGTTTTATGTGTCTGTCTTTTTATACGGAGAGAGAAGAAGGCAAAGTAAATGAATGAGCAGCAAACCGGGAGAGAAAAGATGACGGATAACATAGAACAGTATAAGAATTGTCTGGACGGATTGACAAAAGATATGCCGGAAGAATTTTTTAAGCTGGCTCAGGTTTTTGAACTGAGTGTATTTGAACCGATTCACATGGAAGGCAAAAAAGATATTTATGCCGCCTATCTGATGAATGATGCGGTTGAAAGCTATTTTGTTTTTGAACAATCTGTCATGACCGGCTCATACAAAGAGCTTGAATGTGAACAGACGGCAAGTATTGTCCATGATGATAACGGATATATGCTGATAGTCAATCAGAGCGGAGAGAACCGGTTTACAATCCGTTTTACCAATCTGCATATACAGACAACCTGTTTTGATTACGGCTGCATGGGACATTTCTGGGTGAAAGGATATGAGTATTTGCGCCAGCTGGAATATCAGTTCGCGGATATCCGGGATAAGTATCGTTATCTGGGAAAAGATTTTTGCACAGAGCAGGAATTGATTTTTATGCAGCTTGCGGACTTCCCGCCGATTAAGAAATTCAGGTCGGTGCCGGAGCAGTATTATGTGCCATATCCGGATTCTGTTTATCCGGAAGCAGTCCGGTATCTGATTGAAACAGCAGAGAATGTCGGCGATAAGAAGATGTCTGCAAAGCTTGAACATTATCAAAGAAAACCGACGGCTTTTCAGTGTAATGTGCTTGCCAGAATGTTTCATAAAAAGGCACACAGCCGGTTCGTGGATAAAATCATTGCGGATATGAGAGCAATTTCGGCAGGCTATCCGCAAAGAACCTTTAAAGAGCAGGAGAAACAGCATTATAAAAAGGTTCATCAGAAAGCAGAAAATGCCATGAATTCATTTTTACAAAAAGGACAGGCGTGTCTGCTTTACAGGGAAGAACCATTTATGTATGCCAAGGATTCAATCACATATAAGGAGCATGTGCTGGTCTTTAAAAATGGGCTGGTGAACCGGAAGTGTGAGATTTATACGTTTGAATAACAATGCCTGCGGGTTTCTGCCGTATGTGATGTATGCAGCACCTGCGTTAAATATAGAATTACAACAGCTATCACAGCGTATAGAGGCAGACTGTCCGATATCATTTATCAAAACAATATCGGATAGCTGCCTGCTCTTTTAAACGGTGTGTCCGGCTTTGCGATTTAATGTAAAAATTTTAAAACATACATAACATATGCCAAAGCCCACCATAAAAAAATTCTTCATAAAAAATTCCCCTCATATAAATCTACATTTTGCAGATATTTTCCTACTTTTCCTGAAAAGTTGCGCAGACGGTTTCGTCAGCGGCTGTTGCGCGGATACCGGAAATATCGACATGGTCAGCGTGACAGACCTTATCATCGTTATACATGCAGTTGGTTGCCTGACATGCAATCGATAAGGAAACATGCGGTGTCTGGGCGCTGCTTTTCTCACCGGACTTGTCCTCGAAATAACTTCCGCAGCAGGTGTCTTCACAGTTGCAGGCATTAGAACCATTCACCTCGATAGAACTTAAACAGCAGCAGTTATCCTCATTGTGGCAGCAGCTTTTAACATTACAATCTAATTGAGCCATACAATCCTCCTTGTTTTGCATTTTGTTTTGCATTTTGTTTTTGCGTTGCATGAATTAGTATGGCCGGAGCAATAAAAAAATATGCAAATCAAAAGTGATAATTCAACAATTGAATGCATATTTTTTTCATTCTTATGTAATTTTTAAAATTTATCGCGTAAAGCCGTTTAATGAATCAGGCTAAAATCAATTTTTCCGTTGAAACCGTCGTAATACCGGAAAATGACTTTGGCAAGAATCTTATCTTTCGCAACGTAAGTGTTTTTCCAGTAGCGCGAATCAAGAGAGGAGTTGCGGTTGTCGCCCATCATAAAATAGTGGCCTTCCGGGACAACATACGTTTCTTCCGTTTCAGATTCTGCCATCGGTTCTTTTAAATAGTCTTCTGAAAGTTCTTCACCGTTTACATAAACATGTCCGCTTTTAATCTGGACAACATCACCGGGTGTGCCGATAATTCTTTTGACATAATTTTGTTCTTCATTATCAGGATACTTAAAAATCACGACATCGCCGCGTTTCGGCTCATCAAATAAATAGGCAAGGCGGAAACCGATTAAACGGTCATGCTCCATAATTGTATTTTTCATAGAACCGGTAGGGACTTCTGCGTTGACAATAATATACTGCGTGAATACAAACGCAATAATCACAGCAGCAGCTAAAATTTTGATATAACTGAAAATTTCTGACCAGATTGTTACCGGTTTTGAAGCCTTTTTCTTTTTGTGCTTTTTGGAAGCTCCGGTAGAAGCACTGGCAGACGGTTTTTCATCGTCGTCCATATCAAAGCCATAATCATCATTGACATAGTCAAAATCCGGTTCGTCATCGATGTTCTTGTATCTGTTATCGTATGATGACATATTTTCCTCCTCAATCACAATGGATTACAGAAAAACTGCCGCATCGGGAAAATCCGAATGCGGCAATTTACCTGATTACCTATAATAATACTTCAAAATATATTATTTGGCAAGCAGTTCCATAATTTTGTTGCTTCTTGCGATGAAGTTTGTCATCTGTTCCGGTGTGAGCGGTGCGTGGCTGAGCAGTGCTAAGTCGTAGAGCTGTTCACAGAAAACAGGGGTGTTTTCACCGTCTTTATGGTCAACAATATATTTAACCAAATCATTGTTGGCATTTAATACGAGTGTCTGTCCGTTTGCACCGAACATAGACGGGTCCATGCCGTACATATTGTACATCTTCATCATATCCTGCATACGTCTGCCCTGTTCGGAGAGCGTAATCA
>ERZ791812.1091-NODE-1091-length-11225-cov-3.675201_pt1 | contig 11225 bp, 7 predicted proteins | sample MGYA00510303_ERZ791812 | MGnify/ENA primary metagenome ERZ791812 (study PRJEB30046, sample SAMN00791985) | human gut metagenome | study: EMG produced TPA metagenomics assembly of the A metagenome-wide association study of gut microbiota in type 2... | reverse complement strand
TTAAAAGGCATGACTGCTTTTATACTGACCACAGTTCTAATAATGGGACTTACACCTTTTATTTCTACATATGCAGCGGACGAAAGTCGCTACCAATGGAAATCTTCCTCAGAAAATATTTCATATGTAGATTTTTCTAAATACTTTGGAAAATACGAAGGAAGCTTTGTTTTATACGATCTTAGAAATGATGTCTGGAGCATACATGATATAAAACATGCTACGCTACGAGTTGCACCGGATTCCACTTACAAGATATATGATGCTTTATTTGGATTGGAAGAAGGTGTCATTACACCACAGGATTCTTTTATTGCATGGAATGGAGAAAACTATCCGTTTGAAGCATGGAACGCTGATCAGACCTTGCAGTCTGCTATGGCTTCATCTGTGAACTGGTACTTCCAATCAGTGGACGAACAACTTGGTACTACTTCCGTTTACGATTATATCAAGGAAATCGGATATGGAAATAAGAACATGAGCGGTGATTTCTCCACCTATTGGATGGAGTCTTCCTTGAAAATTTCTCCAATAGAGCAAGTCGAACTTTTAACCCAGCTGCAGAATAACAACTTTGGATTTGCTCCTGAAAACATCAATGCAGTAAAAGATTCCATCTGCCTTTCTTCTTCCGATGCCGGAACATTCTACGGAAAGACCGGAACCGGACGTGTGGATGGCCAGGATGTGAACGGATGGTTTATCGGTTATATCGAAACTGCAGATAATACATACTTTTTTGCTACCAACATTGGTGCAGACAGCGATGCTACCGGAGGCAACGCAACTGAAATAACCATGTCTATCTTGTCTGACATGAATATCTGGAAATAAAGAATCGGGTAAAGGTCAATCTCTGACTTTTACCCGATTTTTCTTAATTCGCTATCTGAACAAGCCCTTTGTATTCCCATGTCGCTCCATAATCAGTTGACTGAAATACAATCCCATCTTTCTCCGCTGCATCTGTGGTAACCGTTATCGTCAATGTGTCGTCCTCTTTTTCAGGCATATTCAGGTAATCAAAATCCTCCACCGTAAATCCGCAATCGATAGCGATTTGTGGTAATTCTGAAACAAGATCCATTGGAAGTTTCATTTCTTCAAAGGTCCTTCCGCCATCGCGAGTGACATATAAGCGGGAATAGGACTGGGATGCGCCTGTAATTCCTGCAACCCCAAAGTTCTCATCATAAAATATTAAACCTTCTGCAACTCCCAATTGTCCACTGAACGGATCATCATTTATGCATTCCCAAGTAGAACCACCATCCATTGTCTTTTCCATTACATAAAATCTGCTTCCGGCAGCTGCATCCGTTATCACCAAACGCCATCCATTATTTTCATCTAAAAAGAAATACATAGTTCCATCACTTTGATCCACAGTCCAACTTTCTGTATCTTTAGCATCCTCCACCTGCTGCATCGTATTCTCCTGCTTCAATTCTTGTTGACTGACGTACTCAGGCTCCATAATATATCGAACAGGTGTGACACTATTTAAATCAGGAATATGCAAAGATACCTCAAACCCAACGATTTCTCCACCGCTTCTAAGCTGAGTAAAATTGCCGGTTCCTGTTTCAGTTCCATCACCATCTGCATCTCCCGAAATATATTGTAAGCCTTCCTCTGAACTAAAAGATCTTCGCCCCATATAGAGTATTTCATAAATCTGCTGCTCTTCAAATGTTTCAGCCCACGCCTCTACCTGACTCGTCCAGTCTGAATTGTTCAAAATTTCAATCATTGGAGACAAACGCATATCGTCACTATATTCTCCATTCACATTACCATCTATCCAAACAGTCATATCATTACTGCTGTCTGCGTCATAATCAATAAGATACGTTTTTTTCTCTCCAGCCTCATTTTTTCCATATATGAATGCATAAATCCTTTGAATCGTTCCGTTTTCATCAAATGACACCTGATATTTATTTGCAATATAGAGTTCTTCCGGCAGTTGCAATGCTTCATCCAAATCCATCAGAATCCCTTCTACACCATCCTCAAAAAGATTATTATGCTCCAGTTCTACTTCTTTTTTACGCATCCACTCATCAAGTTTCCAAGACAGTGCCCCGTGATACGGAACTGCAGAATAAACGATACGTCCACCAAAGAATAAAGTTGCTGCTATAAGGAGTATCATTTCCGTATAGAAAAGTTTCTTATTTCCATTATCTCCTGAATTAACTTCTTGATTATGCCTTTTCGAAATCAGCCAGAGAACCACTGTGCCAACCAATCCTATTATACCTAACGCCAACATCGGTATATGCCTTCTCAAGCCACCATATTGACATAGATGCCAGAATTGATACAACATAAATATATATAGTATTAAACTTACTTTTCCCGTGATTTTATAAATATATTTCATGTAAGTCTCCTTTCTTCATATCTGTAAAAATACCATAAAACACCAGTATTATCAAATCATTCTTTAATACGGTATTGGTAATCTGGTATATGCATAATTCCGTCATTTAGGATTTCATTCCCCAAATACTGAAAACTGCCATCCTCTGCAAACCTTACCGTAAGTTCATGGGTTATGACTGCATCATCGCAAATGACCATGTCACAGACCGCCTCAACTGTTAATGTGACTGTTCCATCTTGATTTTCTTTGATGTCGACAACCTCCGGCAGAGAAGTTCCAAAGAAGGTAGGCGCATAATTGAAGCACCCAAGTCTCGCCCAAAGATAGGTCTGGTTTTCCTCATCAAATACTGCGTACTCTCGTATCTGCTCCGCTGTTATGGGAAGATACTCCATAATCAGACTTTCGAACTCTTCTTTAGGAATGCCATTTGGATAATCTTCAGAATTGAACTTTTCTCCATATTTCATTCCATACAGATATTCAAACATTCCGTTATAATCCAACTCACTCATATTTTCTACATTCCAGTTGGAACACAAAAGGTTCTGTCCCTGATATCCAAGCCCCCGAACACAACGTTCAGACATTTCACACTGTTCCTCTGTCATAGGTTTTATTCTGATCAGGCAGCTTCCATCCATAATTTCACTAACCTCTGGCGGCTCTGGCACACACAGCTCATAGCAGAACCATCCTTTTTCCGTGTATTTCCATTCTTTGAGTCTCGTATAAGAAATGTACGAAATTCCCGGCTTGTTGTCAGCATTCCAGATTCCTCTTGTACTCACAACATACATATCCGTTCCATCAAAAATGAATTTCATTCTGCCCAGTCCACCATCATTGTGGATTTCATAAATCACAGAGCCTCTTTTCCCTTCCATACATTCTTTCAGAAAACTGTCAACACTTTCATAATTCTCCATGTTAGAATACGTTACCATCGTAGCAATTGGATATCCTGCGTCCTTTACCTTCTTCTGAATTTCAAGAACCGTTTGATCATCCAAAACAACATTAGATGCTATCCCTTTATCTGCTGTTTCATAAATGTCAAGATAAAGTTCCATCAGCTTTTTACAGTCAGTCTCAGCTTCTTCCCTTTCCTGTTCATCTACCGGAAGATCGTAGCCCTTTTCCCATTGTACTGCAGCCTCTTCCTCAGTATTTTTTGTTTCCTCCGTGGAAGATACTTCTTCCGTATCTTCCACAAGAGATTCTCCCGCAACACTATCTTCTTTTCCACAGGCACACACGAAACCCCCAATCAGAAATACCATGATCAGTAGAATGCTCTTTTTCCTTAATACCATAAAATCATCCTTTCGTTCTTGCTATTGGCGGCAGTTCCAATTCAATTTGTTCTATAGAATTGGAAAGATACCTGAAAGTTCCGTCTTCAAATGGCTGGACCACAACCGTATTCCGAAAAGCGAGATCAGAATTATAATCCGGCCATACTCCATCCACGATAAGTGTAATCGTTCCATCCGCATTTTTTGTATAGTCAACTACTTCTCCAAAAGGTGGGTATGGGCTGGCATAAATCATCTCATATTCATAGCTGTTACTCCCTTCATCATACCCACAATACTCTCTTAACTGTTCTATCGATACTGGAAAATAGGTGGTCATTATCCTTTCATATTCCTCTGCCGGAATCTTCCAATCCTCAGTTTTCAGATTTTCACCCGTGGAAATTCGGTAAATATCTTCATACATGCAAGGCATCAAAATATCCTTTACATTGCTACTGTTCCAGTTTGTGACAAGCACATTGTAATTCACATAACTTAGTCCTGATATGTATTTCTCCGTCAGTTCCTGGCAGTCTTCCGGAAGCGGTTCTATTCTCCAATACTGTCTCAAACTTGCATGTGCAATCACATATTCATATGCGTAGATAAAATACCCTTTTTCCGTAAGTTTGATTTCAGCCACATTACTTACCGAAGTTCCCTGTATTTCAGGCACTCCACCTTCCTTCCAACGAACACCTATATAATAAGTCTGCAACTCACCTTTCCGGTAAATAAAAGTAACTGCTCCAATCAGTCCATCTCTATGTACTTCGAATACCGTAACCATTGAGTCCCGTCCATCCAAGTAATCTGCATAAAATGTTTCGACTGCTTCATGGTTTTGCATGGCAGTATCTTCTTCAACACTTACCAGACCGCTTCTGCCCAATTGCTCCACCACAGTTTTCCTCTGCTCGTTGGTAAATTCGCTAATGCCGGAAGAATAACTTGGTGCATCTGCAATTACAATATCCTTATAGATTTCTGCTACCGAATCTGCCGCTGACAAAACCATACTCTGCAATTGTTCCTTTTCCTCATCTGAGATAAGACAATCACTGGCTTGCGGAATAAACCAATATGCTGACTCTGTGGAAGTTTCCGCATTCTCGGCTTCTTCTGTTTCTGCTTCGCTATTTTCGATTTCTACAGGTGGCTCCCATACTTCTTCTGCCACCTTTTGTTCTTCTTCATGCATTTTCCCCCAACAGATTACCCCAACTATCACGAAAATCAACAGCAGTAAAATTAGAAGTCCACATTTTCTAAGCAGCCATTTCACATCCTCCATTATTCTCCTCCGTACAATTCTTCCCATTCTTCTAACGTCAACCGTGGCGTATGCCAAGTTTCTCTGTAGTTGTCTTCGGATGGTATAATTCGATTAGATACATATTGTACCCGTCCATTCTCTAAAGGGCGAACCACAACCTCGTGAGCATATACCTTGGAATCACCCGCATAAGGGAATACTACATTGGCTGTAAGTGTAATTGTCCCATCATTGTTTTCTGTAAAACCTACTACCTCTGAATATGGATATTCGGGGTACTCTACTTCTTCAAAGCCTCTCGGCTTATATTCATAAGTCAAATTCTCCGAATCATAGATGGTTTTTGATTGTAGCGTTTCACTATCAATGTTGAAATATTTCATAATAACACTTTCAAATTCTTCTTTTGGAATCTGATAAACTGCACTGACTGATAAGTTGTCATCAGCAACATAGGGAGCATATTGACCATTCACTTTTGGATAAAGAATGTCATACATATCATAGAAATTCAAATCCCCGAAATCCTCCTCACTCCAATCCACAATGAACATATTATTCCGTTCAAAGCTGATTGGGTTGAGATATTTCCGACTCAACTCCCTATATGTTTCATCCAATGGCTGTACCCGTAATGCGGTATGTTCCTCTGCTCCACTCAATGTAAGAACATATAATTCTACTGAAAACCAAACACCGGAAAACATCAGGTAACCTTCTTCTGTATAATTCCAATACTCCGCTTGATAGTTTCCTATAACCTCTCTTTTCATATTTCCATTTTCATACTTGTAATAGCTTCTGACCACATCCACATTTCCGCCTTTTGTGTGCAAATCGTATTTTACAAATCCGCCCAAATAACTGATTTCAAGAATCGTTATTTCTGCTTCCTCCTGTGCATCCACCTTTTCGCAGAATTCCACTACCTTCTCTGGTTCCGTCATGTTAATTTGATTTCTGCTGTCAACTGCCGAATAACCATTTTCTCCAAGACGATTTACAATACTACGGATTGTTTCCAAATCCGCTAATTTATTTTCTTCTTCTGCTTTCTCATAAAGATCAATGCAGACGCTTATAATTTCATCTGCATCCTCCTCTGATTCTTCCTGAATAGCCTGAACATCTATTACCGTTTCCGAAACTGTATTTTCTTCCGGGGGTGCATCACTGCACCCCGAAATACTAAGTATTAATACAAAGCTAATTGCTGCCAAACCACTCTTCCAGAACCAGGTTGTCTTTCTTAACAACATATCCGCTTCCTCCTCTTCCTTTCACATCTTCTACCATGCTAATAATCAATATAGGACGTTCTACCGTATCTTCTGCTGTAAAAATTGCAAACCATCCTAATTCCGTACCCGAAGTATCATCCTTCGATGCCTTGATTTCTGCCGTACCTGTTTTTCCTGCTAAAAGAATGTCATCCCGATGGGCTGCATATCCAGTTCCATTAGAATCATTCACAACCTTTTTTGTTCCTTCCAATACACGGCTTGCTGTCTCATTAGAAAAGGCTCCCGGAATCCAATACTCAGCTACTGCGTCTTTCTGATATACTAAATACGGCTTTATAACATTTCCCTCGTTACAGAAAGCAGAATAGATACATGCCATATGTAATGGATTCACCAAAACCTGCCCTTGACCGTAACCGCTGTCTGCTAACTGTATTTCTGTTTCAATTCCCTCTGAATTAGAATACTGCGACTCTGCCATCTTAATCTCAAATGGCAGTTCCTCATTAAAACCAAGTCCAGTCAAAGAACTCTCCATCTCTTCTGAGCCAATCTTTAATGCTGCCTTTGCGAAATAAATATTGTCGGAATATATTAGGGCATTCTCTAAAATGACTGGTTCATATGCATGGAGTGTTGTTACATGATAGGAACCCCACGATGCATCCTTTTGCCAACTTAAGCCTACGTTGCCGTAATCTTCCATTGGATCGATTGCTCCTGATTCCAAGCCGACCGCTGCGGTAATTGGCTTGAATGTAGACCCCGGACACCACACTTGCCGGAAGCGATTATACATTGGCTTATTCTCATCCTCGTTAAGTACAGTCCACTGCTCACTCGACAATCCCATAATAAAATCGTTATTGTCATAGGCCGGTGTGCTGACCAAAGCCAATACTTCTCCGATATAAGGATTCATGGCTACCGAGCAGCTTTTATCTTCCTTAAACTGCTCATGCAAGGAAACCTGTAAATCAGTATCTATCGTAAGCTGGATGTCCTGCCCATGCTGTACCAGGATACAAGCAAGTTCCTCCTTCTCTTTGCCTTCCGAGTTTTCAATGTAAATCCTGCAACCGTTCTGGCCTTTCAGTTCACTCTCGAACAAGCTCTCCATTCCGCTTCTGCCGATTACACTATTGGCTGTATAGCCTTCTCCTGCATGCTCCTCTAAATCTTCCGCAGTAACACTTTGAACATATCCGACCAAATGTGCCGCTGCTTCTCCTAATGGGTATTCACGCACTTCAACATCAGATATCATCACTCCGGGAATCTCCAGCAACTTTTCATGCCTTTCTTTCTCCTTTAGGACTTCTTCATCTGGACTGATAGACATTAACTCAATTTCTTCCACTCTTGGAATTGTTTTAATGGGAACAAAAGAATCATCCTTTACCCACTTTGCAGACAGTTTCTTTTCTATCGCTTCCGGTGTGATTTCCACTAGTTCTGCAATCTGTGCGATTGCTTCCTCTCTGTTTTCCAACTTGCCCGGAACGATTCCAACCGAAGATGCTGTACCTTTTCCTGCAAGGACACGTCCGTTCCTATCCAGAATTTCTCCTCGTTCTGCCTGTGTAGTGGAAACTCTTACTTTATCTGTAGATGCCAGATTCGGAAAAATCAGGGAATCATCCCAAACTAACTGATATCCTTCTTCGTCCTTTAGGAAAAGTGCTTTATTCTCAAAGCTGATAGTTCCTGCAACTGTATCGAAAGAAGTCTGGTAGGTTACCGTCATTTGCTCCTCGTCATATGCAATAATCTGGACAGCTATATTCTGGACTTCTATACCTTCATAAATAGCTGAATTTCGAGTTACAAAATCCTCCTGACTGACATTTCCCGATGCCTCAATATGTAGCATTGCATACATTTCTTCATACTCCTGTTTTGGAATATGATCCATGTACTCCACCAGAAGTTCTTCCGGTGTCTTCCAGGCATTTTCCTTTGTTGCCAACATTCCTGCCACACATACTGCAGAAATTACCGCAGCTATTCCTATAACAGCAATCGCAATCCATAGGAGCCTGCTTCTTGTTTTCTTTCGCTTGTTTCTGCTTTTTCCTTTCTTCATATTGACCTCCATTCATTTTGCTTTGCTGATATGGTCATATTCTATTTTCAATGTACGCTATATCTTCAAAATATTACACTCGTAAGATTTTGAAGTAAAAAAATTTCTCTTTGCTGGGTATATCGTACTATGCATTCCTCCTTACTTTTATTACATGTGTAAGATTTCGCAACAAAAAAATTTCGTCCGCAATCCTACTGCACTTGTGTAAATATTACATCAGTAAGATTTAGAAGTCAAGTTATCTTTATATAAAAAGGCTTCTGCCAGGAAGTATCATACATTTTCACAAAAGTGATACCTTTTAGCAAAAGCCTATTATTCAGCAGAGTTTCAAAACACCCCACTGCTGCGATATTCAAATGGTTCATTCATAAGGCTACAAAACACATATCCATTTTCGTTCCTTAATATCCCACAAACCGCAGAAAATCAAGGTTTCTTTGAAAGCAGACATACGGTTTCAATAATCCCCTGAACATTTATTTTATGCTGCATAGCGAAAGTATGCAATAGGTTTTCAAAGTGGGGTAATGGTTTTATCCCCATAAAAAGTGGTTGACTAAATGTATTTTAGAATTTTTCTATATAAATCCCACAGCCTCGGTCCACAAAAACCACCCAAAGCACTCAACCCACGATGCTCATGAACATCTCTATCTTCAACCTCAAAGAGCCTATGGAAATCATCTCCCTCACCTACATAAACTGATTTGTCATAATTAAGAAAAGTAGACTTGCCACTAAATTGGTCACCTGTGATATCTATAATAATATATTTGTCTACCATCAGCCATGCATGAGATTGTCCGTTTCCATCCGGTTTACCCCAATATGTTCCACAGACATAATCTGTTTTGATACCTTTATCCAATAAATACTGAGCTAACAAATCACTCGTATCTCCGCAGCAAGCACGTGGAAATCTGCGATATATGCTGTCGTTATCAAACTCCCCTGCTTCCAAAGCCAAGTCAATCGCTCTTCGAAATTGGGTTGCGAACTGTTCAATTTCCTTCATCATACGCTCCTTTAACAAAACCGCTTTTGCGAAAAAGTATTCTTTCGCCAAAATGTATATTTCCCGTTCTCCAAAGCCTATCCCCTGGGGTAAACCTCCTGATATATCATCACTCTGCGGAAACAGAAACACACATCTATTTTATTCCCAAAATGGCGAAATCCTTTGATTTATAAGGGCACTGAAAAAGTCTGATTCTAAAAAAGAATTGGGCTTTTTTCGTATTTCCATTATAATAGAAATATAAGGAGGGAGCGGCTACCATGTTAAAAGATCATTCACAGTTACAATTATCATTGTCACCATATCAGGGGCTTTACGATGCAATCATTCCCGAAGATCATCTTTTGCGGAGAATAAAAGAAAATATAGATTTCAGCTTTGTAAATCCAATGCTTCGTAAGCAGTATTGTGAAAATTTCGGTCGCCCGGCGAAGGAACCGGAGATGATGTTTAAACTGCTTTTTCTGAAAAAGCTGTATGATCTTTCTGACGAAGCTCTAATAAGTAGCGCCCAGACGGACATGGCATATAAATTTTTCCTTAATCTGGAACCGGAAGCAAAAATGATAGATTCCAGTCTTCTTACAAAATTCAGAAAAACTCGTATTACAGAAGATATCTTAGAAGAACTACTGAAAGAAACCATTCAACAGGCACTAGACAAAAACCTGATCAAATCGGGAACCATTATCGTCGATTCCACTCATACACTTGCGTCTGTTCGGGCAAAATCCCCAACGCAGATTCTGCGAGATATGAGCAAACAACTCCGGAAAGAGATTTATAAAACAGCTTTTGAATTATCAGAGCAATTTCCTGAGAAACCATCTTTGGAAGCAGGGTTGGATGAAGAAATTTCCTATATTAAGGAACTCCTCCGGATTTTGGAGGAAGGAATAGAATCCTGTGGAAATAAAAAGATACAGAAACTTTCTCGGGAAATGAAAGAGCTGCTAGAAGATGAACGGTTCAAAGAGATCCGCTCCAAAGAGGATAAAGATGCACGATTCGGGCATAAAACGGCAACCAGTACGTTTTATGGATATAAAAATCACCTTGCGATGACGGAAGAACGTCTCATTGCAGGGATCAGTGTAACCGATGGAGGAGCGCCAGATGGGCAGGAATTACCAAAACTGATAGAAAAAGCAAAGGAAAATGGAATAAAAGTTACAGAAGTTATAGGCGATATGGCATATGTCAGTGATGATAATCTGGAAGTTTGCGGAAAAGAGATTACATTGATTGCCAGGACCAATACAGCAGTAGCTGCAGCAGCAAACGGAAACCTTGAGGAAGGTTTCTGCTTTAACAAAGATGCGGGGATGTTGCAGTGTCCTGCCGGAGAGCTTTCCACGCGTGTGGAAAAAAGAACAGCCAAAAACGGGAACACTTATTTAAGATATATATTTAGCAAAGTAAAGTGCCGGAAATGCTCACAAAGAAAAAACTGCCGTGTAGGGAAATCAAAGGCTAAAGAACGAAGCTACAGTATTACGCAAGCAAGCGAGAAAAATCTTGAACGGCTTAAATTTGAAGAAAGTGAATATTTTCAGGAGCGAATGAAGATTCGGCACAGGATAGAAGAAAAGAATGGAGAATTAAAGGAAGCTCACGGTTTGCGCAAAGCAGATTCGAGAGGTCTATTTGCTATGCATCTGCAAATGTATTTTACGGCATTTACAGCAAATGTAAAACGAATAGTAAGATTAGAAGAGCTGGCTATGGAGTAAGCCATAGCTTTTTTGTGCTTTTTCTAGAGACCGTTTCAAGTTTTGTGTAAACTACAAAAGCTGATATAAGATTTGTGAATAGTTACAAATGGGCAGAGCCGATTTTCCGGGTTCTGCCCATATCTGCATTATACAGGAGTTTTTGGGCATGTCAATAAGACCTGCC
>ERZ791812.1090-NODE-1090-length-11233-cov-12.886831_pt1 | contig 11233 bp, 8 predicted proteins | sample MGYA00510303_ERZ791812 | MGnify/ENA primary metagenome ERZ791812 (study PRJEB30046, sample SAMN00791985) | human gut metagenome | study: EMG produced TPA metagenomics assembly of the A metagenome-wide association study of gut microbiota in type 2... | reverse complement strand
AGAACAGCAGCAGGTCGATCTCGTTGCAGGCAATGCGGGACGCGATCTGCTGGTCACCGCCCTGCACACCGGCCAGAAAACGCTGTACCTGCAGGCCGGTGGCCTCGGAAATCAGTTTACCGGTAGTGCCGGTCGCCACCAATTTATGCTGGCTCAGAATGCGGCAGTACGCCGTGCAGAACTGAACCATCAGCTCCTTTTTGGAGTCATGCGCGATCAGGGCAATCGTCATCTGTAGATCTCTCCTCTATTGAAACATTTGTATATAAAACACTTGCTAAATTTCCTTTGCTATACATGATATCACAAACGCAACTCATTTACAACAGGTTTTTGGACACAATATTCAAATTTTCGTTCAAATTCACTGCTTTGCACGCAGCTGCGCCTTACTGCGCAAGCAGTGCATCGTTATTTTCTTCCTCTATCACCCCTGCGGGGGCAGTTGCCTGCTGCGGCTCCGCGGCTGTGGTATCGGTCTGTGCATCATTTGCAGCATCCGGAGCGGTCTGGGCGGCGGTATCCGATGCTGCGGCGTCCTCCTGTGCCACGGTGCGCGGGTCCACATAGGGGTCTACCTCCAGCGTGCCGTCCTTCATGGCAAAGTAGGCGTTGGCGATATCCACCACCAGATCACCGGTGCGGGCACCGTAGCCGCCGTACTCCACCGTGATGCCGATGGCGATCTCCGGGTCATCTGCCGGGAGGTAAGCGATCATCATGGCGTTCAGGTAGTGCTTGCCCGAGGCATAAGTCTCGCTTCGCTGGGGGGTACCGGTCTTGCAGGCGATGGCAATGGGGTAGCTGGAGATCTTGCCGCTGATGGTGCTGGGCACCTGTTTCATGCCCTGCCGCACCAGCTCAAAGGTGTTGCCGTTGCCCTCGATGATATCCATCACCTCCGGCTGAGTCTCACTGAGCACCTCGCCGGTGTTGGTATCCAGAATGGCCTTGACGAAGTGGGTGCGGTAGCGCACGCCGTTGTTGGCCAGTGTAGCGGCGTAGGTAGCCAGCTGGATGGGGCTTACCACCGTGTTGCCCTGCCCGATAGCAGCCTGAATATCCAGCGAGGAGGTGTAGTTTTTATCCGTTTTTTTGGTCAGGCGTCCCAGAGCCTCGTTTACCTCCACGCCGGTGCGCTGACCAAGACCCAGCTTGTAGGCGTAGGCATCGTAAACGTCACTGGTCAGGCGGCGTCCCACATCGTAGAAGAAGATGTTGCAGCTCCACTTGATAGCGGTGACCACATCAATGTTGCCGCTGTGGCCGTGGCGGGTGCAGCGGGGGCGGTAGTCCTTATAATAGGTATACACGCCGGTGCAGTTGACGGTGGAGTACTGGTTGATGAGGCCGCTGTCCAGCGCCGCCACTGCCACCGAGGGTTTAAAGGTGGAGCCGGGGGTGTACAGGCCCTGCAGCGCCCGGTTGAACAGGGGCAGGCTGGGGTCGGCGCTGTACTCCGAATAGTTGGTGGCGTACAGGTTCTGGTCAAAGCTAGGATAGTTGGAGGCCGCCAGCACACTGCCGTCCTTCACATTCAGCACCACCGCAGCACCGGCAGCGGCTTTCATATCGCCGGTGTTGTACACCCGGTTGATCATATCGATGTTATTGGCAAGGGCCTTGTCCACCGCCCGCTGAAAGTCGCTGTTGATGGTCAACTGCACGGTATGCCCCGGCTCCGGCACGGTGGTGATCTTGGTGTCCACGATCACGCCGTCCGAATTACGAGTGATGGTCTCCACGCCGTCCTTGCCGCGCAGCTCATCCTCGTACACGGACTCAAGGCCGGAGATGCCGATCACATCGTTCATGTTATAACCTTTTTCCTTGAGCGGATAGGTCACCTGACCGTTTTCGTCGGTCACCTTCCACTTTTCGGCGGTGATCTTGCCCACGCGCCCCAGCACAGCGGGCAGGATATCGCCCTGCTCATAGCTGCGGGTGCTGGTCTCCACGATCTCCACGCCCGGCAGCGTGAGGGAATGCTCCTTGATGGTAGCCACCGTCGCCTGACTGACGTTTTCAGCCATAACAAAGTTATTTACGTTGGAAAAGGCCTGTCGGTCCATCTCGTAATGGATGCCCGCCAGCACCCGCTGCCACGGCAGTGAGAAACTTTCCAGCTGGTTTTTCTCCACCAGCATCTCCATCACATCGTTGGCGGTGGCGTACTGCTGCAGACCCAGCGTCTCCTTCATGTCTGCCAGCGTTTTCTGGTCGCTGGCACTGTCGGCGCTGTCCGTAAAGGTATAGTTTCCGGCGGCATCCGGCTCGCTGATGAGCAGGGTGTCCAGCCATTTTTCATCGTTCTTGCGCAAAAGCTCCACGATCTGCTGCAGCATGGTGTCCAGATCCTGATCTCCCATCTGCAGCTTGTTCAACACCACGTTATAGCCGGTGCTGGTGGTGGCAATGCGCTTGCCGGTGCTGTCCACGATATTGCCGCGCGCAGCGGTGACCGTGAACTTATAATCCGTGGTGGTGGTGGCTTTTGCCTTGAAGTCGTCCCCGTTGACCAGCTGCAAAAAAATCAGCCGGAAGGTATACAGCCCCATGATGATACAGGCCACTGTAATGAGCAGCAGCATCCGCCGCACCACGACCTTGCGTTCATTTTCGTTCATCTGGTTCTCCTTTTACGGGTCAGACCACACCGTTGTCGATTCCAAACCCGTCATGGATGCGCTGCACCAGCCAGAAGGCCAGCAGCGCCGCCGGGATGGTCAACACTGCACTGGGCAGTACAAAGGCAATGTACCGCAGCGCAGCGCCGGCATAGCCCGGCATATAATAGAAAAACAGCCAGTCCAGCGAGAGCACCAGCAGTGCCGTCACGGTGCTTACTGCGGCAAAGTTGCCAAAGTTCACCTGTAAATACAGCTGCACCAGCACCGATACCCCAAAGCAGAGCAGCAGCAGTTCCAGCGCCAGCATACCCACCGTGCGCCCGGCGGCGTAGTCCCACAAAAGACCGCCTACCGTGCCAAACAGCGCCCCGGCAAACTCTCCCTCAAATACTGCCACCGCCAGACATAGCGGCAGCACTAGCAGCGGCTTTGCCTGCCCCAGCTGAAACAGCCCGGGCGTAGTCTGCAAAGCGGCGCACACAAACAGCGCCAGCACATAGCAGCCCCACTTCAGCAGCTGACTGCGGCTGCGCTTGCGGCGAGATTCCATAGCAGTGTGCCCTCCTTAGTACGCAGTAATGATAAAAACGTGCTTGGCGGTGCGGGGGTCGACACCGGGGCGCACCACCGCAATGGAGGATTTGCCGCTGGCTTCCGGCACCACATCCTGCACCGTACCCACCAGAAGATCCGGCGGGAACACCCCGCCCAGACCGGTGGTGATAACCTGATCGCCCGCACGGGTCTCGGTGCTGCGCTCCAGATTGGTCAGGGTGCACAGGCCATCCGCCGCATAGGTAGTATTGCCGTTCAGGATGCCGTTTTCCCGGGTACGGGAGACAACGCCCGCCGCGTTGAAGCTAGGGTGCAGAATGGTCATCACCTTGCAGCTGGTCGGGTCGGCTTCCACCACCATGCCCAGCAGATAGCCCCGGTCACTGATGACCGCATCGTTCACCGCTACGCCGTCTGCGGTGCCCTTGTCCAGCGTGAAGCCGCCGAACTCGTCCAGCGGGTCGCGGCCGATGACAAAGCCGGACACATAGGTGGCATTGCTGTTCTTTTCCTGAATGTTCGCCAGCGCCTTGTAGGCATCGTTCTCGGCCTTGATGCGGTCGTAGTCCACCATCTGCTGGCGCAGCTCGGCGTTTTCCGCTTCCAGCTGCTCGTTCTGCTCCATCACCTCGTCGATGCTGGTGTATTTCTCCCACACCGCACCTACACCGCCGCTGACCACAGCCGCCGCTTTCTGGAAGGGGGTCAGAATCACGCCCAGCAGCTCCTGCGGGGCAGCGGTCAGGCGGCCGTTGGCACCGGCGTAGGCCATGATGCCCACCAGAAATACTGCTACGGCCACAAGGATCTTGAATTTCCAAGTATCAAAAAAATCTTTCAAAGGGTGCTTCCCTCCTGTCGGGGTGCCCGCGCCCTACCGCAGGCCTTTGCATGAAAAAAGCGCGGACAGCCGTGCCATCCGCGCAAGATGCAGTGTTTGCAGCGGAAAAACGCACAGCTGCTGTGTCTGAAACTTTTCCGCATTTAAAGCAGTTCTCTCCGCAGAGAGCCGCTCTTACATATGTCCTCCATCGGTGTCCAGCACATCATGCAGCACATCCACATGATCCAGCACTGCACCGGCACCCTTGGCCACGCAATCCAGCGGGTCCTCCGCAATATGGACGTCAATGCCGGTCTCACTCTGGATCAGCTGATCCAGACCGCGCAGCAGAGCGCCGCCGCCGGTCAGGGTGATGCCGCGGTCGATGATATCTGCGCTCAGTTCCGGCGGGGTGCGCTCCAGCGTCTCCTTGATGGCAGTGGTGATCTTGACCAGACACTCCAGCAGCGCGCCGCGCACATCCTCAGAGTGCACCACGATGTTCTTGGGCAGGCCGTCCACAAGGTTGCGCCCCTTGATCTCCATGGTCAGCTCCGGGTCCAGTGCATAGGCGGAGCCGATCTCGATCTTGATCTGCTCGGCGGTGCGCTCACCGATGAGCAGGTTGTACTTGCGCTTAATGAAAGCAATGATGGCCTGATCGAACATATCACCAGCCATGCGCACACTGCGGGAAGCTACGATACCGCCCAGAGAGATGACTGCGATCTCCGCCGTGCCGCCGCCGATATCCACGATCATGCTGCCGGTGGGCTCGCTGATGGGCAGGCCTGCACCGATGGCAGCAGCCATGGGCTCTTCAATGACAGACACCTGACGGGCACCGGCCTTCAGGGTAGCCTCGCGCACTGCGCGGCGCTCCACCTCGGTAACACCGGAGGGGATGCAGATGACCACCCGGGGACGGGAGAACATGCTATTGCCGCAGGCCTTTTTGAGGAAGTTCTCCAGCATATTTGCGGTGATGTCGAAATCAGCGATGACGCCGTCCTTCAGGGGACGCACCGCCACGATACTGCCGGGGGTACGGCCGATGACAGCCTTTGCCTCGCCACCCACGCAGCGCACCTCGTCGGTCTTGGTGTCCACCGCCACGACCGAGGGCTCACGCATGATGATGCCCTTGCCCTTCATGTAGACCAGAGTATTGGCAGTACCCAGATCAATGCCAACGTCCTTTGACAGAAAACTCATTGTTCCAATTCTCCTTACGATCGTTCCTTAAATCTATCCCAGAATGCCGGACAGTCTGCGGTAAACAGACCCTCCTGCGCAGAATAACACGGTTCTATTATAGCCGCAAGTGCTTCATTTCTCAAGCGTTTCGGCAAGTTTTCTATCATTTTTCCATTTTTCTCACAAAAAATGCGCCAGCAGCTGTACGGTGCGGCTGACCGGCAGCCCCATAATGGTGTAGTAGTCGCCCTCGATGCGGTCCAGCCACAGAGCCGCGCGCCCCTGAATGGCATAGGCACCGGCCTTATCGTAAGGTTCCGATGTGGTGGTATAAAACGCGATCTCCTCCTCCCCCAGCGGGAAAAAGGTCACCTTGCAGCTGTCCACAAAATGCTCTGCCCTGTCCCCTTTTGCAATGCACACGCCGGTGTGTACCTGATGGGTCTTGCCGGAGAGCGCGCGCAGCATCCGCTTGGCGTCCTCTGCATCGTGGGGCTTGCCGAACACGGTGCCGTCCACATCCACCACCGTGTCGCAGCCGATGACCACGGCATCCGGGTGCTGCTTTGCCACCGCAAGGCACTTACCGATGGCCAGTTGCTCCACCAGCTGCGCCGGGGTGGGGGCGGTAACAGCGCTCTCGTCAAAATCGCTGACGCAGACCGTGAAATCAGTGGTATACAGGGAGAGCAGTTCCCGTCTGCGGGGGCTGCCGGAAGCTAAGATCAAATGATTCATAAAACCCTCTCAGTCACCTGCGGTGACAGCTCTCCCGAAGGGGAGAGCTTTTTCTATCAGTCAGTTTACTCTTCTAACGTTTTCCCTTCTCAGGGAGGTGGCAATGCGAAGCATTGGCAGAGAGGGTTATTTTCCGGTAGAGCCAAAGCCGCCCACGCCGCGCTGGGTGTCGCCCAGCTCCTCGGCGGGCACAAAGGCGGCGGTGTACACCGGGGCGATGCACAGCTGCGCTACCCGCTCGCCGGGCTGAATGGTATAAGCCTCGGCACCCAGATTGACCATGGGCACCTTCAGCTCGCCGCGGTAGTCGCTGTCCACCACACCCACGCCGTTGGCCATGCACAGGCCGTGCTTGATGGACAAGCCGCTGCGGGCATACACCAGCGCCACACTATGGGCGCCGGGCAGCTCGATGGCAAGGCCGGTGGGCACTAGCACCCGCTGCATGGGGGCAACGGTCAGTGGTGCGTCCAGCACAGCGCACAGGTCAGCGGCAGCTGCGCCGGGGGTGGCATAGGCGGGCACTTTTGCCCGGGCATCCAGTACCTTATATTTTACAGTGATGGGTTCCATCGTATAACCTCGTTTCGTTTTTCTTTTTTCACAGGCAAAGCTTGGGGCACTTCCGGTGTTTTGTCAGTTTGTACCCTTAAAATACAGACCGCGGGTAAAATCGCCCTCAAAGGGGGCGTGGGTGCGGATGCTGTCCAAGATCTGCGCCGCTTCCTCGCGGGATTCCAGCGTAAAGTAGGCCACGCCATAGTCCACCGCCAGTGCGCCGGGCTTATCACCCATGTAGATGGGCACCGGGTTATAGATGGTGCGCACTCCAAGGCCGCACCGCACCGGGAACTTTTTGGCCTTGCGGTCGGTCAGCACGCCGGTCTTATCGCAGTGGGCACAGTCATGGATATTTTGCAGCGGGCAAGCGCGGGTGAGCATCAGCGGCATATGACCGTAGATCATCACGCCGGTGGGCACAGGCTTACCGTTCCGGGTGGGCGCAATGGACGCAATATCGCTGTCTTTTACCTCCGGCAGGATGAGCAGGCTGGAAAGTCCCTGCTCTGCATAGAACTGTGCCGCCACATTGTTGGTGATGTTCAGTCCAAAGCCGCCGGTCATGGGCAGGCCGCGGCACAGCCGCAGATGGGCGATGTTACTGACCTCGTATCCGGCAAAGCCCGCGTCCTGCGTGGCAGCAATGCGGCGGGCAGTGTCCTGCTCCAGCGCACCGAACATGACCCGGGGCAGCTCCAGAAGGGTCTTTGCCCGCCACTCCCGGGGCACACGGTCGGCCTGCGCAATGGGCAGAATGAGATATTCCACCCCGTCAAGTGCCCGCTCCGGCACCTGTTCCCAGCGCTCGAACCGGGCACGCAGGGTGCGGCGGGGCGGCAGAGTGCGCTGCGGCAGGGCGGCGACGTGCTCCTCGGTGGTCGGCCAGGGGCGCAGCGCCTCCCGTTTTTTGAGCAGGGCATCCAGCGCTTCCCGACGCAGCTCGTTCACGGCACTGCCGGGGATGAACCACGGCCCGCCGTCCATTTCCACAGTGATCTTCTCTGCCGTAAAGGGGGTGCCGCCGGTCTTTGCCAAACTGCGGTTCAAACTCTCGGTGGGGTCGGTGCGGGCAGGCTGCGGCTCGGCATCCCCATAGGCAAAGGCTTTGTTGCCGTCGGCATCGGTAACGGTCAGCTTTTCGCCGCCCTCCTCGATCTCCAGTTTCATCTGCACCGGCACACGGGAGCGCTCGCGGCGGTAAAGCTCACGCAGCATGGGCAGGGTCTTTTTGGTCAGCTCGGCGTCAGCTTCGCTGCGCACACCGAACATGGTGCCGTCGATTTTTCCGTCCAGATAGCCGGAGGTGAAGCCGGAACGGCTGAAGGCGTTCTTCAGCAGGTCGCGGTCGTAGGCGCGGCCCTCGCGGCCTGCCAGACAGGCACTGACCGCCGCTGCCACATACTCCGGCGTGCGGAGACGACCCTCGATTTTTGCCGATGCTACGCCAATCGCCTGCAGCTTGTCCAGCTTGTCGATGGCGGAGTTATCCTTAAGGGAGAGGTGGTGCAGCCGTCCGGGCTTGCCTTCCGGCAGGGCATTGGCTTCAAAGGGCAGACGGCAGGGGCCCGCACAGGAACCGCGGTTGCCGCTGCGCCCGCCCAGAAAGGCGGACATATAGCACTGGCCGCTCACGCTCATGCACAGCGCACCGTGGATGAAGCACTCGGTCTCGATGCCGCAGTGCTTTGTGATGTGCTCCACCTCGGGCAGACTCAGCTCACGCGCCAGCACTACCCGGGTAAAGCCCAGCTCCTTCAGCTCCAGTGCACCTTGCAGGGTGTGGACGCTCATCTGGGTGGAGCCGTGCCGGGGCAGCTTCGGGGCAATTTTACCAATTAAGGTAGCCACTGCCAGATCCTGACAGATGACTGCATCCGCACCGCTGGCTGCTACCGCCCGGATAGCCTGTTCCAGCGCAGGCAGCTCGGTGCCGTACACGGTCGTATTCAGCGCAACGTGCACCGCCACGCCCCGGGCGTGGCAGAAGCGCACGGCTTCCTGCAGACTGTCTGCGTCAAAGTTGCCGGCACCCGTGCGGGCGTTGAAGCCCGAAAAGCCCAGATATACTGCGTCCGCGCCGCTGAACACCGCAGCGCGGAGCATTTCTTCACTGCCCACCGGGGCTAAGATTTCGATCCTTGCCATAGTTCTCCTTCTGACTTCTATTTATATAAGGTACATTCAGTTGGTCTCGTCTGCCTGCGCACTGTCTGCCGCCGGGGCTTCCGGGGCGGGCTGCTCCCGTTCCGTCTCTGCCGCAGCGCGGGCGGCGCGCTCCTCCCGGCGGGTCTCGCGCTGGCGCTCCTTGGCCAGCTGCTCCCGCAGGGCGGCAGCTTCCCGGCGCAGCACGGCGTTTTCCGCCAGTGCCTTGTCCTCAGCCAGCTTTGCCCGGGCTGCATCTGCAATGTAGTCCTGAATCTGGCTGCGCATATTCTCGGCGCTGCCGGTGCTCTTGCGGTATTCGTCCAGATAATCCATCGCGCAGAACACCGCCGCCTTGGTCACCGAGAGGTTATCGTTGGTGTCCAGCAGCTTTGTGATGTCCTCGTCCAGCTTTTTGGCAAGACCCAGGATGTACTTTTCCGAATCTGTAGTTGCGATGGCATACGGTGTGCCTGCAATGTTGACCCTTACCTTGTTTACCATGGTGTTTTCCCCTTTTTTATCCTGTATCTGTACGGCGCAAGGCCGTTTGTTCTGCATCTTACCGGGATTTTGCGCCGTTCCCGGTAACGTTTCAGCTTTCGAAAACGTTTTGGCGGAGTTTCCTGTGCCATTACTGCCGGAATTACTCCCCGAAAAACGTTTCGCGGCTCAGTTCTACCTTCTATTATAATATAAATACGCCGCAAGAAAAAGTGGAATTTTTGAAATTTCGGCATATTTGTCAGAAAGTGGCCTGAAAAAATAGCAGTTACGGAAAAAAAGCGCCTGTTTCCTTGCATTTATAAATCGTTCATATTATAATAATTTTGTTATGTTGGCAGCCGGGCGAAAGAGGGAACGTTTCTGCTGCTATTATCTACTCAATTATTTTAGCAAAGCAAACGCTTATGCGGATAGGAGCACACTATGACATCAAAAGAATTTGGCAAAATTCTTCAGGACAAGCTCACCAGTGAGTACGGTGTGGAGCTGAATGTTGCCTCCAACCAGCAGATCTACCGTTCTCTGGCTCTGATCTGCCGTCAGATGATGAGCGAGAACCACAAAAAGTTCCAGTCCAAGGCTATCGGCACCGGCACCAAGCAGGTCTACTACCTCTGCATGGAGTTTTTGATGGGCCGCAGCCTGAAGATGAGCCTGTTCAATCTGGGTCTGGACGAGGTTGCCAAGAAGGCACTGGCCGACGCCGACATCAATCTGGACAGCATTTTTGAGGAAGAGCCCGATGCAGGCCTGGGCAACGGCGGTCTGGGCCGCTTGGCTGCCTGCTATCTGGACGGCATGGCCACCACCGATATCTGCGGCACCGGCTACTCCATCCTGTACGAGTACGGCATCTTCAAGCAGAAGATCGTGGACGGCTGGCAGCAGGAGCGCGCCGACAACTGGCTGCCCGGCGGTCAGGTGTGGCTGAAGAGCCACCCGGATCAGGCCGTGGAGATCCGCTTTGACGGCGAGATCCACGAGAACTGGGACAACGGCTTCCACTACATCCAGCACACCAACTACAACAGCGTCATGGCCATTCCCTCCGATATGTATGTGCAGGGCTACGATGGAAAGGGCGTTGCAAAGCTGCGTCTGTGGCAGGCAAAGGCTCCGGACTTTGATATGTCCAGCTTCTCTCTGGGCAACTACAACACTGCTATGAGCAAGAACGCCAACGCCGAGCTCATCTCCAAGGTGCTGTACCCCAACGACAACCACGTTGAGGGCAAGATCCTGCGCCTGCGTCAGCAGTACTTCCTGTCCGCTGCTTCTATCGGCGATATCGTGCAGAACCACCTGTCCAGCTACGCTACGCTGGAGAACCTGCCCGACAAGGTCGCCATTCAGCTGAACGACACCCACCCCACCCTGGCTATCCCCGAGATGATGCGCATCCTGCTGGATGAGTGCGGCTTTGACTGGGACAAGGCCTTCAGCATCTGCCAGAAGGTGTTCTCCTACACCAACCACACCGTTATGGCCGAAGCTCTGGAGAAGTGGAACGTGGACATCTTCAAGATGACCCTGCCCCGCATCTACCAGATCGTGGTGGAGATGGACCGCCGCGCCCGCGAGGAGCTGGCAAAGGCCTTCCCCGGCGATCAGGGCAAGATCGACTACATGGCACTGATCGGCGACAATCAGGTGCGCATGGCCAATATCTGCGCCTACACCGCCAACAGCATCAACGGCGTTTCCAAGCTGCACAGTGAGATCATCAAGGAGAGCGTTTTCCACGATTACTATCTGTTCAAGCCCAACGCCTTCAAGAACGTGACCAACGGCATTGCATACCGCCGCTGGCTGCTGGCCTCTAACCCCGGTCTGTGCAAGCTGTTGGACGAGACCATCGGCGACGGCTACAAGCACGATGCTTCCGATCTGACCAAGCTGAACAAGTACGCCGACGACAAGACCGTGCTGAAGAAGCTGAACGAGATCAAGCTGGCCAACAAGAAGGATTTTGCAAGTTATCTGGCAAAGAGCACCGGTCAGATCATCGACCCCAATTCCATCTTTGACTGCCAGGTCAAGCGTATGCACGAGTACAAGCGCCAGCACCTGAATGCGCTGA
>ERZ791812.1067-NODE-1067-length-11342-cov-2.578010_pt1 | contig 11342 bp, 13 predicted proteins | sample MGYA00510303_ERZ791812 | MGnify/ENA primary metagenome ERZ791812 (study PRJEB30046, sample SAMN00791985) | human gut metagenome | study: EMG produced TPA metagenomics assembly of the A metagenome-wide association study of gut microbiota in type 2... | reverse complement strand
ATATGAACACTACTGACAATTTAGAACAATTTTTACCGATTCTTAGGACAGCTTCTATTTTTTCGGGCATGTCCGATTCAGAAATATTATCTGTATTACACTGTATGGGGGCTTTTGTAAGCGATAAAGAAAAAGACAGCTACCTTTTACGTGCCGGAGATATGACATCAACTATGGGACTGCTGTTATCGGGAAGTGCGATTGTAATTCAGGAAGATGTATGGGGACACAGAAATATCATGGCGCAGATTCTTCCGGGACAGACCTTTGCCGAACCCTTTGCCGCTTCCAACGGTACTGCATTAAATATCAGTGTCGTAGTAACGAAAGACTGTTCCCTGCTGCACTTAGATATTCACCGCATTTTAGGGGTCTGCCCGTCTGCCTGCGAACATCACACACATTTAATCCAGAACCTGATTTCTGTTCTTGCCAAAAAGCTTTTACTGTTTAATGAGAAAATCACACATATGAGCAAGCGCACAACAAAAGAAAAACTGCTTTCCTACCTGTCTGCCGAAGCCCAGCGGCAGGGCAGTCTTTCCTTTGATATTCCTTATGACCGCCAGCAGCTTGCCGACTATCTGTGCGTGGAACGTGCTGCCATGTCCGCGGAGCTGTCGCGCCTACAAAAGCAGGGACTGCTTACCACAAATAAAAATCACTTTATACTACAGTCTGTACCGGATGATGTAAATGCAGATATTCTATCTTAATCTGTCCGACAAATTTTTACTTCTGATAAAATGCCATTTTCATTTCCGGTAAAATGCTAAAATAAAAGCCTGAAACCACCCGTGCCGCCATGTATTCCAACTCCGCATACATAACATAACCCCTGTGATTTCAGGCTTTTACTATATTTTATTTTGCTATATTTAATTTATATTTTATTTTTACTGTATTTTATTTTTCAAATGGAAATTTCATATTCCAGCCTGCACGGATATCATCAATCAATGACAACGTCTGCAAGGACATCTGCGGGGTGTAGATACCGCTGTGGGTTCTGCCCTCTCTGATACAGTTGGAAGCTTCTCTTATCTGGTACTCAAAGCCGTTGATTTCAAACGGAATTTCAATTTCATATTCTTCTCCGTCCGATAAAGAAACCGTCATTGTTTCCGCCTTTTGAAAATCGTCCAGATAAATACTGCCCTTTGTACCGATAACTGCGGCTTTCCGCTGGATATCCAGCCCGATTGCCGTTGTGACAACCGCTTCTGCTCCCTGTCCATTCTCCTGCGAATAATGCAGATGAATCACGCTGAAATCATCTGTGCCAACGTCTGTCATATGGACGTCGCTGGTAAATGAATCGGGATTCTTTCCCATAATCATATTTAAAAAACCAAGGTTATAGATACCGATATCTAACAAGGCGCCACCGCCAAGCTGCGGATTAAACTTGCGCACTTTTCTGTCCCCTTTTGCAACAAATCCATATTCGGAACGGATATAGCGGATTTCTCCTAACTTTCCCTCCTTGATGAGTTCCTGCATTTTCTGTAAAACCGGAAGAAAACGAATCCAGAAACCTTCCATTAAAAACAGACCTTTTTCCTCTGCCAGCGCATAGAGTTCCTGCGCCTGTACCGCACTGGTTGTAAACGGCTTTTCGCAAAGAACGTGTTTTCCTGCCAGAAGACACATTTTTACATTTTCATAATGCATATTGTTGGGTGTTGCAATGTAGATCACATCGACACTGTCGGACTCCGCCATAGCCTTGTATGAATCAAATACCTCCGGAATCCGGTGCTGTCTTGCAAAATTTTCCGCAGATTCCTTTGTTCTGGAAGCCACTGCCTGTAAGATTTCTCCTTCGTCTGTCATACGATTCACGGTTGACGCAAATTTCTGTGCAATACTGCCTGTTGCCATAATACCCCACTTCATCGTAATCCCTCCGTTTCTCATTTTCTTATTCTCTCATTTTCTTATCTTCCTTCAATCTTCCTCTCAAATTTAACCCCAGTGTACACGCTTTCGTACAATTAATCAAGCAGTAATTGATCCACGGTAACAAAAATGAATCCCTTCGCTTTTAATTCGTCCACAATTTCCAACGCCGCCGCCACCGATGAATCATAAATATCATGCAGTAAAATAATATCACCGCATTTTACATTTGCGACAACAGACTTTACAACCTGCCCTGTATTATCCGTATTCCAGTCTTCGGGGTCTACGCTCCACAAAACCGGTGTCATATTAATCTGCATTAAAAGACTGTTGGAATACGAACCGTATGGCGGACGGATATATCGGACAGGTTCGCCTGTAATTTCTTCAATCAGTGTATTGGTCTTCACAATTTCCTCCAGCGCCTGCTTTCCGTCCACCTTGCTAAGCTGTACATGGGTAAATGTATGATTGCCAATCAGATGCCCCTCCGCATACATTCTCGCCACCAGTTCACGGTTGTCTTCAATTTTTTCACCAACTAAAAAAAACGTCGCTTTTACGCCACGTTCCTTTAGTCCGTCTAATAACTTTTCCGTTGTGCCTTTACCCGGTCCATCGTCAAATGTAATTGCAATCCTGTTCTCATAACAGTCATTTGCAGAAATCGCTGCCGTCTGCTCTGCCTTGCCGCCCACACCGCTGACAATCAGCATCAGCAGGACACACAGACAATATACGCCCAAAATACAAAAACGCCGCATCAGTTTTTTCTTCATACCAATCCCCATTCCGCAGGCATTCTAATGCCGGAGGAATCGCGAACTGAATTTATTCAGTTCTGCGATAATCAATCCTGTCTGATTTATATCTATGAAAAACTGTATGCGGTTATTTCTATATTTTTTGCATTATTTTTATTGTGCAGATTTATTAATTCTGTCCGAGATATTGATCAAGTAAATCTGACATTTCACTGTAATCTTTTCCCAGTGCAACAGCCAGTTCACCATAGAGCAGTTTTCTTGCCGTTACTAGCATTCTGCTGTCTGCCGACTTCATTTTGCGCAGTTCCTTTGCACGTTCATTTTTAATATCATATAAAAAACGTACCAGGTGCATCAGCTTTTCCGTATCCTGGGATTTTACCATTTCATCATACTGGTTCGGTGTAATCTTCTGATTAAGCAGTTCATCACTTTTACAGTTTCTGGCACGCTCTAAAAATGTCTGTGCCTCCTCTTTTGTGATAATGGTCCGCATAGACACTTTCTTACTGTCCACAGGAGAGTAGATGATGCCTTTATCATCATAAACCGGCTGTAAATAATAATACTTTCCGTCAATACCTTTAATCGGCGGTGCTGCGATGTCTTCTACTTCACACACACCCACAACACCGTAAAATACTCTGTCGCCAACTTCAAACATACATCCTCTCTCCTTTATCTGATTGAAATAAAGAGCTGCCACACGAAAATCAACGTTTTCGTGCAACAGCTCTGTCCTGACTATATAAAGTAATTTTAGTATAAATCTACTTTACCTGCCACATTACCGTTTGCAACATAATAGCAAGCGTTATCTTCCGGCTTTACATAAAGCTTTAAATCTTCCACTGAAATCTTATCCTCACCGCAATCCTGCATAACTCTTTCAAGTAATGCCTTTTCATCAATCTGCTTACCATGATACTGGATAAATACTTCCGTAGACGGTTCACTCTTTGCAGCTGTCTTTCTTGTTACTGCTTTTTTCACAGTTTTCTTGACTGCAGCTGCTTTCTTTTCAGCAGGCTTTGTTTCTGTCTTTTTCGCAGCTGTCTTTCTTGCCGCCGTCTTCTTTGCAGGTGCAGCTTCTGCTGCTGTTACCGCTGCTGCAGGCTCTGCTGCTTTTTCTACAGTCTTTTCTGCTGCTTTCATTTCTGCCTTTACCTCAGCTTTTGTTTCTGCAAGTGTTTCTTTAACAGCTTCTTCTTTAACTTCTACTTTCTTTACAGCTTCTTTTGCCTTTTCAGCCACTGCTTCAATAGTTGATTCTGCCTTCTTTGCAACTGTGTTTGCTGCATTTTCTTTTGCTGCTGTTGTAGCTCCTGATTTTCCTTTTCCTCTCATAAAACGGACCTCCTCACATTTTGATTACACATTTACATTACATTGCACATTCTGCATTGCTTGTTAAGAACTGGCTGATACAGTCTACTGCTGCTTTTTCATCTGTTCCTTTTGCGGAAATGCTTACTTCCATTCCCTTTTTCAAGCCAAATGCCATAATCCCCATAAGACTCTTTGCGTTGATATTTTTTCCTTCGCTTTCAATCTCAATATGGCTTTCAAATTTGCAGGCTGTCTGCACAAGCTCAGCGATTGCATTCTTATGTGTCTTTTCAATGTCTGCTACTTCTACTGTCTGTGTCATAGTTTAACATCCACCTTTAACTTTCATTTACTAATAATTTCATATATTTTAATTCACTTACAAAATATACTCTATTCGGAAGAATAAGTCAACAGATATCCGAATTTTTGGCATTTTTCATAATAAATCAGCTAAAATTTATAAATTCTTATCATGAAATCCCATAGTAAAAAGTTCCCGCATCTGTTCGTCCGCCACAGGCGCTGCTTCATATTCTTTTAAAAGATGCACCATCTGCTTTAAGCCTGCCTCTTCCGTTTTATAATCTGCGGCTTTTTCCAAAAGCTGTTCTTTTAATGCGGCAATATCTTCATATTCTGTTATTTCGGGAAGCCCCAGCTGGGCATTTAAAATACCCAGCGCATAGGCACATTCATAATTTCCCGTCATGCCTGCATTCTGGAAATTACATTTTATCCGCACTGCATTTTTGGCAAGAACCGGTACCACTGCTGTTCACCCCCGCTTATTTGTTTTCATTTAATTCCTTTTTAAATCCGGATACATATTCTTTGACTGCATCCACGGAATAATTGCTTTCTTCTAAAATCCGCAGCAGGTTAGAGCCAACGATTGCGCCGTCCACAATATCTTCAAACGGTTCAATATCTTTTGCCGTGCGGATTCCGAAACCGACCATCACCGGAATTGCACTGGTCTGTTTTACTGCTGCCAGATATTCTCTGATATCCTTATGGAAATTGGCGCCTTTGCCGGTAACACCCATCTGGGATACGCAGTATACAAAGCCCCTTGCATTTTCAAGAAGCATTGGCACACGCTGCTTTGACACCGGTGAAACCAGCTGGATCAGAATCGGTGAGGCTTCATTCTTTGCAAGTACTGTCTTTAATTCGCCCTGTTCTTCAAAAGGTAAATCCGGAATAATCAGTCCATCAACACCACACTCGATACAGCGTGCCGCAAATGCATCCAGTCCATAATGATATACTGTATTATAATACATCATGAACACAATTGGAACCTCACATTTTTCTTTACGGACACCTTCAATCATATCAAAAATCTTTGTCAGCGTTGCGCCCTACTGGATTGCCTGATATGAGGCATTCTGAATTACCGGACCGTCTGCAACAGGGTCTGAAAACGGCACGCCGATTTCAAGAATATCTGCTCCTGCTTCTTCCTGTGCAAAAATCAGTTTTGCCGTGGTCTGTAAATCCGGCAGTCCTGCCGTTGTATATGTAATAAATGCTTTTTTATTTTCCTGCTTTAATTCCTCTAATCTTTTCTCAATGCGATTCATTATTTGTTCGTCTCCTCTCCGTTTAAATACTTTTCTACTGTATGGACATCTTTATCACCACGGCCTGACAGGCAGACTACAATGATGTCATCTTTTTTCATATTCTTTGCCATCTTAAAAGTATAAGCAAGTGCGTGTGCGCTTTCAATTGCCGGAATAATTCCTTCAAGCTTGCAAAGCTCCAGCAGTGCTTCCATTGCTTCCGTATCCGTCACAGACACATATTCTGCCCTGCCTGTATCACGCAGATAAGCGTGTTCCGGTCCGACACCCGGATAATCCAGTCCGGCAGAAATAGAATGAGCCAGTTCAATATTACCGTTATCATCCTGTAACAGATAAGTCTTCATGCCGTGTAACACACCGACCTTGCCCAGTGCCATTGCACTTGCGTGCTTTCCGGTTTCAACACCTAATCCACCTGCTTCCACACCGACAAGACGTACAGACGGTTCATCAATGAAATCGGCAAACATACCAATTGAATTAGAACCGCCGCCGACACAGGCTGTTACCACATCCGGCAGTCTGCCTTCTTTTTCAAGAATCTGCTTTTTAGCTTCTACACTGATAATCTTCTGGAATTCTTTTACCATCTTCGGATACGGATGCGGTCCTACGGCTGAACCGATAATATAGAATGTATCCTCTGCACGCTCTGCCCATGTACGGATAGCTTCATTGGTTGCATCTTTTAAAGTTGAACTTCCGGTTGTAACCGGGCATACCTTTGCACCGAGCATCTCCATACGGAATACATTTAAACGCTGTCTTTCAATATCTTCCGCACCCATATATACGGTACATTCCATGTTAAATAAAGCTGCGCCGGTTGCTGTTGCAACACCGTGCTGTCCTGCGCCGGTTTCGGCGATAACCTTTGTCTTTCCCATGCGCTTTGCCAGAAGAATCTGTCCGATGACATTATTAATCTTATGCGCGCCGGTATGATTTAAATCTTCTCTCTTTAAATAAATTTTTGTGCCGTACTTTTCAGAAAGACGCTCCGCAAAATAAAGCGGTGTTTCCCTGCCAACATACTCTTTTAAATAATAATTATAATCCGCAATAAATTTCGGGTCTTTAATCGCCTCATCAAATGCTTTTTCCAGTTCGGCCAGCGTGTTCATCAGTGATTCCGATACAAACTGTCCGCCAAATTCTCCATAATATGTGTTACTCATTTTATCCTCCTTCTGCCCGCATGATTACTCAGGATTCCAGGTAATCATGTCTTATAACCTTACATTTTCTACAAATTTTGTGATTTTTTCTGCATCTTTTCCCGCAAATGCTGCACACGGCGAAACGTCTTTTTCCACACCGGAGCTGACATCAACAACGTCCGGTGCTACGGTTTTTACCGCCTGCGCGGCATTTTCAGGTGTTAAGCCGCCTGCCAGAAACAGCAGCTTATCCGTTTTTTGTATATTTTTTAACAAGCTCCAGTCAAATGTTTTTCCTGCGCCAGGCGAACTGCCGTCAAATAATATGCCCGCCGTTTTTTCATCTGCCAGATACTTTCCTTATCTTCCGCCGTTTCTCCTGCCACGTTGACTGCACGGATTACCGGAATCCTCAGCACATCGTGTACCTCATCGGACAATGTTCCGTGAATCTGTATATAATCAAATCCCAGCCGCATAATCTGTTCTACCTGTTCCTTTGTCGGGGACACCGTCACGGCAACGCTCTTTGATACACCGTATTTTTTGAGTGCCGCAAGGATTTGTTCTGCCTGCTGTAAGGTGACATTGCGTTTGCTTTTTGGAAAAAACAATACCATGCCCGCAAATTCCACCCGGCAGTCCGCAAGCATTTCTGCCTCTTCTTTCCGCGTCAGCCCACAGACCTTTACCTTTGTCTTACCCATTTGCATAAACTTCCTTCCAGTGCTTTGTAAGCGCCCCCGGATTGTCTGATTCCATAAGCGCCGTGCCAATTAAAAATGCATCTGCATGGCTCTGTTTTAATGCTGAAATATCTCCGTCCGTGCTGACACCGCTTTCGGATACCAGCACTTTACCGCGTTCCTTGAAGTCTTTCGGAAGCATGGCTGACAGCTTCTTTGTCGTATCCATGGTCACTTCAAAGGTCTTTAAATTGCGGTTGTTGATTCCGATGATTTCAACATCTAACGCCAGCATTCTCTGCAATTCTGCTTCATCATGAACCTCACACAATACGTCCAGCCCAAGGCTGTAAGCAAGGTCATACAGTCGTTTAAAGGCTTCATCATCTAAAATCGCGGCAATTAAAAGAATCGCATCTGCGCCGATAACCTTTGCTTCATAGACCTGATATTCTTCAATAATAAAATCCTTGCGGATAACCGGCAGATTTGTCATTTTCCGGATTTGTTCCAGATACGCCGTACTACCGTAAAAATGGTCTTCCTCGGTCAGGCAGGAAATCGCATCAACCGAATCGTTATACTGCAAAATCCGCTCCTTTAAATCCACCTTGATATCCATTGCCCCGTGGCTTGGCGATGCCTTTTTAAACTCACCGATAACAGAAAGGCCGTCTTTTTTTAATGCCTTTGCAAATCCCACACTTTCACGTGTACTCTGCAATGCTTTCTGTTTCATTTCTTCTTCGCTGACTGCCGCCTTATGTTCAACCAGCCGTTTTTTCTTATCTTCAACAATTACATCAAGAATCATATTAATCCCCATTCCGCAGGCATTTTTGCCCATTTCCTATGTTGTTTACAAAATTTTCTATCATTCTCTTTCCATGCTCTGTATAAATGGATTCCGGATGAAACTGCAATCCCACAATCGGATATTCCCGGTGCTTCATTGCCATGATTTCTCCGTCCTGCGTTCTTGCCGTCACCTGTAAGCAGTCCGGCAGGGTATCCTCTATGACTGCAAGTGAATGATAGCGTGCAACTTTGACTGGTTCGTTAATGCCTTCAAAAATACCGTCTGTATCATGTTCTATCAGCGACTGTTTTCCATGACAGATTTTCTTTGCATAAGAAACCGTTGCGCCGAATGCTTCTCCGATACACTGATGTCCCAGACAGATTCCAAGCATCGGCTTCTTTCCCGCAAAATGGCGGATGGTCTCCAGACAGATACCTGCCTCCTTTGGACTTTTCGGTCCCGGCGAAATCACAATGGATTCAGGATTTAAGTCTTCTATTTCTTCTATTGTAATTTTATCGTTTCTGACGACCTTTATATCATTGTTAAATGTACCGATAAACTGATACAGGTTATATGTAAACGAATCATAGTTATCTATCAGTAATATCATAACTTTTCCTCCTCGACCAGTGTCTTTGCCAGTGCCATGACCTTATTACAGCACTCCTGATATTCATTTTCAGGAACAGAATCCGCCACAATTCCCGCACCTGCCTGTAAATAAACTTTTTCACCTTTTTTTATCATGGTACGGATTGTAATGCAGAAATTCATGTTGCCGCCAAAATCCAGATAACCGGTTGCGCCGCCGTATAATCCGCGTCTGACCGTTTCCAGTTCGTCAATAATTTCCATTGCCCTGATTTTCGGTGCACCGCTTAAGGTGCCTGCCGGAAGAAATGAGGATACCAAATCCAGTGGATGATACTCGCCTTTTTTTCTTCCCTCTACCAGTGAAACGATGTGCATAACGTGGGAATACCGCTGGATTCTCATAAATTCGGACACCTTTACCGAACCGATTTGTGCAATTCTTCCCATGTCATTTCTTGCAAGGTCGACCAGCATAACGTGTTCTGCACGCTCTTTTTCATCTGCGAGCAGTTCCTGTTCCAATGCCGTATCTTCCTGCGGTGTCTTTCCGCGCTTTCTCGTACCCGCAATCGGACAGGTATAAACTCTGTTATCTGTCTGCTTGACAATCATTTCCGGCGAACTTCCGATAATTTCAAAATCACCGAAATTGTAATAATACAGATACGGTGACGGATTTAATTCCCGCAGTTCCTTATACAGTTCAAAACCGTCCTGTTTGGTCTGAATTGTCCAGCGCTGTGAAAGCACCGTCTGGAAAATGTGTCCTTCTTTGATGTACTGTTTGATTTTTTCAACTTTCCTGCTGTACTGCTCACAGGTATCGGATTTTTTCACGATAATGCCGTCATGGACGTGTTTTTTCTCTACCGCCTTTGGATTTTTTCTTGCCCGCGCAATCAGCTCTTTGGCTTCCTGTTCTGCGCGTTTCTTGCCTTCCGGGCTGTCTTCTTCCAGTATTACCGCTGTAAAGGTTTCTGCTACATGGTCGATTGCCAGAAACTTTGAAGCCAGCATAAGCTGAATGGTTTCAATTCCGATTTCATCTTCATTGTCGTCCGGTAAATCCTCGGTATAGCGGATAAAATCATATCCCAGACTGCCGACCAGTCCACCTGTAAATTCAAGTTCACCGTCTTCTTTTACAATTTCAAATTCACTGTAATATTCTTTTAACCGCTCCAGCGGGTTGCCCCTGCGCACTTCCTTTGTACCGTCTGCCTTTGTAATTACCAGAGATTCACCGTCTGACTGAATCAGTGCTTCCGGCTCAACACCCATAAAGGTGTATCTTCCGTTTTCCTTGTCATTACTTTCCATAAGAAAGCCTTTCTTTTCTCTGCCAAGGCTTTCATACAGTGCTATCGTAGATTCATCTACGATGCTGACTGTCTTTTTATATGCTTTTAACCGTCTTTTCATCGCCATTCCTCCATAAAAAAATCCCTTATGCAGCTATTATCACTGCATAAGGGACGAATTATCGTGGTGCCACCCTGTTTTCTCAGATACCGGATTCTGTGTTTTCATTTTCCCTGTTACAAATATAGGAAAATAAAAGTCACGGATAGTCTGGCTTTTATTTTTATATTATAGAAATGCTGTCATTTCCGATAAAATAAAAAAAGCATACCCGAAACCGGATATGCCACCTGTTATCTGACTCATTCCTGATACTGCCTGTGCAATACCCTGCCCCTGTAACGTGAGGTCACGTCATCAGCTACTTACTTAACCATAAAATGTTCACCAATGCATCTCCCAAACCCATTCGTTCCAGCTCTCCACACCGGTTCTCACCGCCACCGGCTCTCTGTAGTGTACCTTCTGAAAGTACTATTTTGTTCATCGACTTTAATTCTTTAATTTATTAAACTGTTGATAGTTTAGCACGGTTTATTACGTGTGTCAATTCTTTTTTTGAGAATTTTCTTATTTACAAAAATCATCTCATTAGTATAAAGGAACTGTCTGGCAGGCGTACAGCTCTCCTGCGTCTCTCGGGTTTCCCCTGTCTGTACCAGCGGCGTGTGGATTGTACGAATTCCTCCACCTCAGACAATTCCTTTCTTACTGTATTCAAATAATAACATTCTTATTCTCTTTTGTAAAGAATTTTCTTATTTCTTAATAATCTGTTCCACTCTTTATTATCTATCTTCATAAATGTAATAACAGAATTTTTGTAATTGACATCGTCCATTGATGTGACAAGTCTGACTACCGTTTTAAAAACTTCTCCACCCTCTACAAATTCTTTTAATACAAGTGCTGTATTCTTTCGATTTGCTTCTATAATATAATCTGGATCTTCTACTATTCTTGTTAAGTATTTCCCATAACGCTCATAATCATTCGGATGTCTTTGTTTTATATGTTCTACCTGCTTGTCTGTAATAATCACTTCATCTGTTATACAATCAGATGTTATACATTGGTATATTTCTTTTCGTATTCTCCCAACAAAATACACACTGCCCCTCATTTCTGATGCGGTTTAA
>ERZ791812.1065-NODE-1065-length-11363-cov-7.938185_pt1 | contig 11363 bp, 8 predicted proteins | sample MGYA00510303_ERZ791812 | MGnify/ENA primary metagenome ERZ791812 (study PRJEB30046, sample SAMN00791985) | human gut metagenome | study: EMG produced TPA metagenomics assembly of the A metagenome-wide association study of gut microbiota in type 2... | reverse complement strand
GGCAACATCGAAAGGAGGTGCCAGATATGGCAATTTATCATATGCAAGCTAAAGTTGTCAGCCGTGGTTCCGGACGTTCCGCTGTCGCAGCTTCTGCTTATATGAGCTGCAGCCGGATGTATAATGACTATGATGGCATTCAGCATGACTATACAAGAAAGCATGGACTGGTTTATCAGGAAGTATTGCTTCCACCGATGGCTCCACCAGAATGGAAAGACCGTGAACAACTCTGGAATGCTGTGGAAGCTGCAGAAAAGACAAAAGACAGTCGACTGGCAAGGGAATTTGTTGTCGCACTTCCCATTGAATTAGATAAGGACAGTAATATTTCTCTTCTTCAAAATTTTATTCAAAAGAATTTTGTGGATATGGGCATGTGTGCTGACTTTGCTATTCACGATACAGATGGACACAATCCTCATGCACACATTCTGCTTACCGTCCGTCCACTGAATGAAAACGGAACATGGCAGTATAAAACAGAAAAAGAATATCTCTGTATAAAAAATGGGGAAGAAAAAGGATTTACAGCTACTGAATTCAAAGCTGCACAAAAAGATGGCTGGGAAAAGCAATACAGATATAAAGTTGAAAAAAAGAAGATTTATATGACCGCATCTGACGCACAGGAAAAGGGCTATGACCGCATCGACAAGCATCCTAAAAGTAGCCGCTACGGCAGACAGAATCCTATTTCTGAACAATGGAACAGTGATGAGCAACTCTGTATCTGGAGAGCAAACTGGGCAGATACTGTAAATGAAATGCTTGCCCACAATCAGATAAATGCATCCATTGATCACCGCAGCTTTGCAGATCAGGGAATCACCGAACAGCCGACCATCCACGAAGGCTATATTGCCCAGAATATGGAAAAGAAAGGAATGATAGCTGACCGCTGTGAAATCAACCGCCAGATTCGTGCAGATAACCAAATGCTCCGGGAATTAAAAACTCAGGTATCGAAACTGGCTCAGGCTGTCAAAAATTCTATTCCTGTAATTGCAGAAACAATGGAAACTATTCGAAATCATATGATCTTTACACAATATCATTTACTTCATAATGAGATGCAAAAAGAAGTAATTCATGATTGGATGAATCATTTTAATCCAATGCTGAATAAATACAACACCGTTAAAAAGAAACTCAAAGCTAAAGTTACAGAACGGAAAGAGCTGAATGCGGAAAAAGAGAAAACCAGTATTTTGAATCCCATCCAGCATATAAAATTGAATCAGCAGCTTACCACTGTTACGGAAGAAATTGAAGAACTGAAATCAAGGAAAGAGCAACTAATCTTCCAGGCACAATGCTCCACTGATAAAGATATGACGAATCTATCCAAGAAATATGACCAGATGAATAACAATCTTGATATTCTTGATTCTCAGGACATCGCCCTTAAAAAGCAGCTTGAAAAAGACGCCGCTGCTTTCCGAGAAGAAAAATTTCGTCCTGATCCAGAACAATACACAGAATTGTTGGATACCAGAATCAAGATACATCCTGATTTTCGGGACAAGCTGATAGAGCAACTCAAAGGTACGTTCGGTAAATATTATGACTATCACCGTCGTGATATTGCGACCAATGAAGTGGATTATCTCAATGTGGAAGATCCTGATGTATTCTCCCATCGTGCATGGGAACTTAAATATCAAAGAGAACAGGAAATACGGCGAAATCAGCCTGCTCGGACTAAGAAAAAGTCATATGATATAGAATTGTAATTTTCTAAAAAAGGCGCATGGATCCATCAAATCCATACGCCTTTTTTACACATTGTTATTATTCTTTCCGAATCCTTTCAACAATGCTTTCCCGACTCATCTTTTCAAACTGATACTTTGGTATCACATACGCAATCCCAACCAAAATTGGAATCATAAGCACACATGGCACTATCGTAAGATGCAGCCGGAAGAAAAATGCTGTACCGAGCGTATTTACTAAAATTTGCTTTGCTCCAAACACAATTAGCAATACTGCAATCACAAATGCGCCTCCCAAATATAGGAATCCCTCAGCCACCAACATTTTCGATATCTGCTTTTTCGTCATTCCCACAACTTCCAAAAGTGCCAGTCCTTTTTTTCTGCTAATTACAGAGGTTGCTGTTGTATTAAAGAAATTCATAATGCCAATAAAAGCTAAAATAACGACAAGAAAACTACCGATCATATAATATTTGCTGACATACCGCTGAAAACTCTCTTTCATGTCCAATACAGAAAACACATTGATCATATCATTTTCTTTCAAAATATTTTTATCAATGTATTCTTTTATCTGCTTGTCCTCGCCCTTCTTTGCATCAATGGCAGCATACATGGCTGATTCATTTCCTGTCTGGGTGATATACTCCTCTTCGGGAACCAATACCGTGATATAGATACAGTCCGCATACGGATAATCCAATGCATAGCTTTTCTCTCTTTTTCTATTCTTCTGTTACTGTTTTCATATAAAGTGCTTGCATATTTTGTTCCCGAACACTCATTCCTGCATGTTTAAATTTATATCGTAGCAATGCTGCTTTTGTCTCCTCATGTGTAGACAGTACAATTTGTCCTATTCCCTGCTGTGTCAACAAATCTGCAAGCGAAATGGCACTAATATCATCAATTGTTTGAAGTGGATCATCTATCAGTAAAATATCTAATCCTTTCGTATCTCCATACACATTTTTTATTGAAAGTAACAGCGCAATTGAAAGTCCATTTAATTGTCCTGTACTCAAAATATTATAAACATCACTTCCACTCTTAGACGCTGCTTCAAATACTAATTGATTAGTTTTAATAATCGCTCTGATTCCCAAACCCAGCGGATAATTTTGTATAATCCTTCCGCTATATACCATTAAAGGAATTTTAATCGCATTAAGAAGCTGTGTTTGATATTCTTTATTGGCATCTTCATATTTACTAATCAATATTTTTATTGCATCTGTCATATCCTCTGTTTTCTTTTTGTATTCTTCACAATCTCTTTTTAATTTTCTTAGTTGAGTCTCTTCCGTTGAAAGTTGCAGAGAAAGACTATCATTAAATAACTTCGCAACATATTGTTCCTTACTTTGTAACTCTCCCACTGTGTGATACGGTTTTTCATTATGATAATAGGTTCTGTGAATGGATTTATACAATTCAACTTGCTTTTCTTGAAAAATAATTTTATTTGGAACTTCCTTTTCTTGAAGTTCTTTTAATAAGTTTTCATATTGTTGAGAAAATTCTTCAATATCAAATTTTTCTATTCCTTGAGATTTAAATTCTAATATTTTTACCCTATACAACAACTGTTGTAATCTTTCCACCGATAGAGCTTTACATCCTGATAAAGTATCGTCTATTTTTATTAGTATTTTATTTTCCTCAAGAAATACTTTCAACACAGGAATAATCTCTTTTTGAAACAAATTTATTATTTGTGTTTCAATTTCTTCTATTATTTTTATCCCATCTGTGTGAATATTTTTAATAAATTGTTCTGTCTCTATAATAGCTGAATTTATATCTGAAAAATTTGTTCCACATAATGGACATTTATTTTTATCAAACTTTCCAGACTCCGCAGCATTATAAAATTCTTTAATAAGTCCCCTTCTTGCTTTTGTCATCTGTGCCAGAACTTTATCAGCATCATCCAGTTGACTTTGTTCTTTTTTCTGGTTCAACAATAATGTTTTTATTTCAGTTATAATTTCTGGTTTTATTTTAATCTTATTGAACAATGTTTCATCAACTGACCAAACATTGTTGCTATAATTCGCTAATAACTCTTTGCTCTTATTTAACGCTTTTATGAGACTTCCTTTTTTATTAAGTAATTCAATCTCTTGTCGATAAAACAATGCCATATATAACTGTTTCGGTAATACTTTCAACTCCCTTATGATAGCATTATCTTTGTATCGAAGGTACTCATCATAATTTTCTATAAATCCTTCAATTTGTTTAAGTTGCTGAATAACGGTCTCATATGTAAGACCCTGATCTAATTTTATGACATCAAATTCATATTCAACTTCGTCAAATAATCGTATATTTTCCCCAGGCAGTTCCGCATTCATAACAATGTGATCTGTCTGACGTTTTATCTCATTTACTTTTTGACTTATTTCATCTATTTGTTTTTCTTTATCCTTAATTTCTTTTTCTACTCTTCCAAGAATATGCTCTTGAACCGATTTTAACATTTGAATTTTATCAGTTATCTCGGTGTTATCTAAAAGAGAAGATACAGCATCTTTTCTATTTTTATACTTATTTTGTAAGAAGTCCAAAGATTCACTTTGAGAAATATATGTCCCTATATCAAACATATTGGAACTCAGATGAAATTTGTCATACAATTCTTTTTGACTAACTTCTTGATTATTAAGTGTGATAATACTCTGAAATTCATTTTTGCATAAAAGTTTTCTTTCTACACGTATTTCATCTGAAACATCAGAGACTAAAATTGCTGAGATAACTATATCTTTATTTACATCATTTGCCAGTATTCCTAATGTTTCTGTCTTTCTATTTTGCAAACTAGGGTTAAAATGCTTTATTTTCCCAGTCACCAAAACTTCAATAGCATCAAATAATGTCGTCTTACCATATCCGTTTTGACCATCTAAAATTACAATATTACTATTCATAAAATCAAATTTTAAAGGTTTATTATTTGTAATATACTTAAAATTTCTAATACATAGGCTCTTAAATGTGTACCCCATCCAATTACTCCTCCAATATTTTTTGATATATCATATCGGACAATACTTCTACATTAAAAGATGTTTCTTCTATTGATCGTATAAACATATCATTTATCATTTCAACATTCTTTTTTTGTTTCCGTATTCCATCTATCTTTTGATTCACCATTTCACCAAAGTCATTCATAACTGCTTTTGGAAAGATTGGGTTAAAAAATGGAACTTTGCTTAATAAACGCGTCAGAAATTGTACTTGCTCCGATTCATCCTTCAACAACTGTACTTCTTCTAATACTGTATCAAGCATCGGTTTTCCATTAGTTTTCAATGAGCTACACCATTTTTTGAAACATTGCAGTTCTTTTTCTGTATAATAGAACACATATTTTTTATAAAAGAATTCATTTTCTTCAATTTTTATGATATCTGGATATAGTCTTTCCTCTATACCCCCCACCTTCCAGAATAATATCATGTAAGAATCGCTTGGTGTCGGTTTTTCTATGACTGTGTATGCATCGCTATTTAATGCCACATCTTCTATCTCTGCTAAATTATCCTGATTTTCATCATCTATCTCAAATTCCGAAAAATAGTAATACTTACTTTTTTCTCCAGATGCATCCACAAACAATTGTACTTTTTCATTATTCAAGTCAATCTTTGTATCTTCATCTTTTTGCATCGGTACAATACTTCCATCGTTTAATAAACGGATTATATCCAACATAGTATTAATCATGATTACCTCCATTTTGCTCAAATTTTCCCTTCAATTCCTGAGCTGAAATCAATTCTATATCTCTATAATATTCACCCACTTTATTTGGAGCACTACTTTTCCAGCCAGATGTAATTTGTGCTTGGGATAAAGTTCCTGAATAGCTTCCCGGAATAACCGTAATACTATTTCCTGCCAATATATCAATAATGTCTGTATTATTAATAATATTTTGGAAAATATTCTGTAATGCCCGCTCTTTTCTAGCACCACGTGTAAGATCTAAAAATGTAGGTATGACCTGTTTGCTTGGCGCTTGTGAATACTTTGATTGTAAATATATTCCACAATTATCCCCTATAACTTTTTCTGGAGTACCGCTTCTATACAGCAATTCATAGATTTCACTTTGAATTTTATCAACTGAAAGATTTTCTACCAAGTTCAATTCGTTATCCCACTCATCTACTTTACTCGGATTGAGTAATTTACAAAACCGACCATAATCAACAATTCCGGTCATTTTTTCATATCCACATTTAGCAGCACATACTCTATTACAGTTTTCTAAAGAAGTGTCACATTCATCTTGACATAAATTATTTAAAGCCTTCTCAATATTCTGCATAACATATTCATAAATTTTTTCTTTCAAAAAATATTCTTTTCGCACATCTTCTTTGTCAATAGCAGACTCCATAACTCCTACAATATCTGAAAATTTTATTATATATTTTCTTTTTTTAGAATCCTGCTTGTGCATTCTTGCGATACTATCATCTAAAAACAAACATAGTTCTCCATATACAACTTCTTCTGTCTTGTCCGAATATCCTTTACTTCTCAAATATTCTAAGATCTCCGTATTTATTTCATTTCTAACATCACATACACCAACTATTTTTGATGCCCTTTTATATAATTCAACACTTACATTGTATGTATTAGATGCATCATCCCAATCCTTTATCTCCCTTGCAACTGTAAGATAACATTTTGCTGCTGGATTATTTGATTCAGCCCTATGTTTCAACAATTTGTCCATCGCTTCACTATAACTATTCCATTTATCTTTAGACAAATATGCCTTAACCTGATGAAATGATCTATATTCCGAATTGCAAATAATACAAAAATCTTCCGTTTTTTCTAATTCAACAGAATAGGTGCCTATATCTTTATTTTTATCTTTTGCTATTTGATTTATTAACTCTAAGACATACAATAGCATCATTTTTCCTTGATAATTAAACCCACTCCATGTTGGTATTGCATCATTCCCTCTACCCACGACCATGACTCCTTATAATTTTTATGCTTTCATTATACGACAAATAAATAATAAGTCGAGTCAATCATACAAAAATCGGCAAATAGTTTTGGTATAGATGCTACACCTTTGTGTATTCTAGCACCAAACTCTCAAAAACTGGCATTCAAAAAGGGCCAGTCCCTAACGACTGACCCTCAATTAGTTCGGCAAACCCTCAAGACCATTGATTATACCCAAAAGCTCCCGAAGGAGCTTTCCACACTTTAAATATAAATCAATTCATTTAACACAATCTCTTCTGCCATATTACGAATACCATTACCGCTCTGACCCATTCCATCTGGTCACGAGCTTTCATTTCTTCCGTAATGCCCTGCCTCTCCATCATCTGACGCACCAGAATATTCATTCTCTCCTGTGCTTCATCGTCCACAGCATTCAGATGTTCTGTCAGTCTGTCTTCCAACATATACAGTGAATACATTGCCGGACGATGCTCTTTAAGATATGTTTTTCGCATCATGCCATATTTCCCATAATGCGGTTCTTCATCTGTACTGACAAGATTCGGATAGTAAATTCCGTCTGCGCCAAGTGTGTAGGTTCCACCCATTTTTTCAAATGTGCTTTTCATGTGTTATTCCTCCTTGAAATCAGCGATGTCCTTAGATCATCGCAAAATATTTCAGGGCAGCCTTGATAGCTTCTTCCTTCTCTTTCGGGCATTGTGGAACTCTTGCATTTTCTGATTTTGGAAGATTATAGTTTTCTCCCACTTCAATTCCACATTTGCGTTTTACCTGAGAAATATATAAACTTGAAACCTTCAAGCCAAATTCTTTCAGCACATAATCTTTGATTTCCTGATAGGTTGCTTTCAACTCGGCACTGGTGACATCCAGCTCGTCCAGGTCTAAGTCGATCTCTATCGTGTCATCTGGTTTTTGTTGGGACAAAAGAACAACCGTCTCACAATGTTCCGTCCACGGAAATAAATCCACAAGCGCGATCTTCTCCACCTGATACATCCGCTTGCTCTTCAGGTATTTCAGATCCCGCGCCAGACTTTCCGGTCCGCAGGAAATGTACACGATTTGTTTCGGTGCCAGCTTACAGACGGAATCAAAGAACTCCGGTGTACTGCCACTTCGCGGCGGATCTAGGAATACAACATCCACATCCGTTCCGGCTTCTGCCATGCCAACCATGAATTTACCTGCATCACCATCATAGATCCGGACATTCTTACAATCGTTTCGTTTCACGTTCGTGATGGCATCCTTCGCGGCTGCCTTGTTCAGTTCGACTCCGATCACCTGCTTTGCATGGTCACTTGTCACAATTCCGATCGTGCCGGTTCCGCAGTAAGCATCCACAACCACCTCTTCGCCGGTGAGGTTTGCATATTCCATCGCCTTGTTATACAGGATTTCAGTCTGCACCGGATTCACCTGATAGAAGCTTGTCGGCGAGATCTTGAAGGTCTTTCCACACAGCTTATCCTCGATAAATCCTCTGCCGTACAACACCTGATTTCGCTCGCCAAGCACCATACTTGTATCCTTGTCGTTAATATTCTGCACGATCGTCGTGATCTGCGGATGTGCCTTGACAAGTGCCTTCGCGAAATTCTTCTTCGATGGGAAGATCGGCGACGCAGTCACAAGCACAACCATAACTTCTCCGGTCGCATGTCCGGTTCTAACCATCACATGGCGCAGCAATCCATACCCACTATCTTCATTGTAGACGGTAATCTTAAATGAACGCAGCAACCCGCGGATCGTCTCCACAATCTCCTGTGCCAGACGATTCTCGATCTTGCAATCGTCCACTGACAATACCCGGTGCGTTCCCTCTTCATACACGCCCGCCAGAATCTCGCCATTCCGCTTATGCTGGAATGCCGCATTGACCTTGTTCCTGTAATGATATGGTTCTTTCATGCCGATAATTTCATCCACGGAACCATATGGAGCAAGCAGCTTCTTCACCTGATCGGTCTTGATTTTTAACTGCTCTGCATAGGACTTGTCAATATACTGGCATCCACCACATTTCTTCGAGATGGGGCAGCCGGATTTATTTCCTGTATGTCCGTTCTCACTTACATGTACATGCTTCTTAGATTGTTCACCACTCTGCTTGTATCTTCCCTGCTTTGTCATCACTTACTCCTGCTTCATCTGTCGTTCAGCTTCATTGACACAATTCACTGCATTTAAACATCTCGGATATCCAATGTATGGCAGGCTCTGCGAGATCACACGCATCAGCAATTCCTTGTCATTCCCGATTTTCATGTTGCCCTTTGCATGTGCAACCACCTGCATATCGCAGCCTCCCTGTGAGAATAAGAAACAGAACGTTACCAGTTCCCGTTTTGCAAGCGGCAGACGGCTTCCCGGATAATCATTCCCGAAATAATTCTCCTTCAGCCATTTGTTGATATGGCTGTCCTTCCAGACTTCCTTCATATGTTCCTCGAAGATTCCCGCCTGCTCCGCAAGCTTCTCCTCCTCGGCAGCTTCCGCACCTGCACTGGCAGTCTCCGGCTCATCCGAAGCAGCCTTCTCCAACCGCTCCTGTTTCGTCATGCCAAGGCGTCCCTGCTTGGTTCTTGTCGAATCCAAAAGCGGAAGTTCAATTCCCTTTGCTTCCATCACTACATTCGTGGCAACCAGAAACGGCCAGACTCTGCCCATGCCAAGATAATCTACAGACTGATACACAATCTCCTTAATTACCATCGGTGACAAGCCACTATCCAGTGCCTTCGCCACAATCACCTTATATGCATCCACACCCTGACAACCGATCAAGGATGCGAGAATCGACATATACCGTGTCTCGTCATCCAGCTTCATTCCGTTCTCATTTACAATCTCCGTAAACGCAAACCGCTCGAAGCGCTCCATAAATTCCGCATCTGTCTCATATAAATTCATAGTAACAACTCCTTCCAAAAATAACCTGCTCTCATTATACCATGTCGCCTGTTGGCTCCATGAAGTTCTCGTATCATGTCTGTATGCACAGACACATCCAACTATAATGATTATATCACATTTCACACGCAAAAAAAGTATTGCTTTCCCAAACGAAAAAGCAATACTCTATCCTTTTTATTCAACACCTGCGATACCGCGCAATCGTCCGCAGCATCTTCTCTGTATTTAACGGCTTTGTAAGCTGCTCATTCATTCCCGCAGCTCTGGTTCGTTGCACGTCTTCTGCAAATACATTTACACTAAGTGCCACAATCCCTATCGTCCGCGCATCTGCACGTTTCTGCCCACGGATAATCCGAGTAGCTTCCAGTCCATCGATATTGGGCATCATGACATCCATCAGGATCACATCATAGGTATTCTCCGGTGCGTCAAGATATGCCTCCACTGCCTGATACCCATCTGAAACTGCATGCACCTTCGCTCCTGCATCTTCCAGAATGAACTTCACAACATCCCGGTTTATGTCATTATCTTCCGCAAGAAGAATCCGCATATTTGTTACATTCGACTGCACTGTTTCTCTCTGCATATTTCCTTCAAACTCATCACGTGCGACCTTCTCAAACGGAATCGTGACAGTAAATGTGCTTCCGACATTTTTTCTGCTTTCCACACAGATATTCCCATCCATAAGGTCAAGAATACTCTTCGTTATCGTCATGCCAAGTCCGGTTCCCTGATAACTGCTACGCACATCCATGGCTTCCTGCACAAACGGTTCAAAGATATGGTCAATAAACTCGGGCTCCATCCCAACTCCATTATCTTCAATCGTGAATTCATACACAACACGAGCCACATTTTCCATCGCAATGCGGGCTTTGAACTTCACCATACCCTCATAATGATTATACTGAATCGCATTTGTAAGTATTTTTTCCAGCATTTGGCGCACATGCATCGGACTTCCATACACGCGGGAATACCTGATATTTTCTGCAATATCCGCCGCAATCGTTATTTTCTTTCCTTCTCCCCGCGCCTGTGCAAATGCTATCATCTCTGCAATGACATCTGCCATATAAAATTCTTCCTGCACCAGCACAGCTGAGCCATCCTGAAGCTTACACATCTCCAGTGCATCTCCAAGCAGCTTCATCAGATAATTCGTTTCCGTCGTTGTCTTCACAAGGTTTGCTCTCATGAGTTCTATATCTTCATAGCTGCGCTCACTTATATCCATCATCCCTATGATATCATTTAAAGGCATACGGATATCATGCGACATACGGGATAAAAACTCCGATTTCGCAACATGCGCCTTCTGTGCCTCCTCAAATGCCTGTGCCAAAAGCTTCATCTGCCCGTGCTCTTTTTGCGTGGTTCTATGATGTTCGCGAATATAACTAATATGTGTTCCTGCATCGCGTAACAGCATAGTTGTAAGTTGCCCGAATTCTGTTTCCGGATTATCCAGTCCCAGAAAACCATTCAGACGGCTCTGCGACATAATCGGTACCACAATCGCTGTATGAACGCCTCTCATCTGCAGCAGCTCATACTCAAATGGCATTTCATTTTGCACATCATCTATGTTTGCGATCCATACACTGTCTCCCTGTTCAAACCGTTTTTGCCAGCATGGTATCATCTGCACATAGATTTTCTGCATCCGTTCCTGCAGGGAATACACTCCCT
>ERZ791812.1056-NODE-1056-length-11503-cov-16.757687_pt1 | contig 11503 bp, 5 predicted proteins | sample MGYA00510303_ERZ791812 | MGnify/ENA primary metagenome ERZ791812 (study PRJEB30046, sample SAMN00791985) | human gut metagenome | study: EMG produced TPA metagenomics assembly of the A metagenome-wide association study of gut microbiota in type 2... | reverse complement strand
GTCGATCAGTTCATCCAGCCGCTGCCGCAGGTCCTCCATGTCGGCGGCGTAGACTCGACCATTTTCATTGGCGGCTTTGGCGTACTGGTTCAGATTGTTGCTGCACATCTGCAAAAGATATGCCATGCGGCGCAGTTCTTTCAAATCCAGATGCAGACAGTAGCCGTCCAGAGCCATCTTGCGGATATAGGCACTCAGGCTGCGGATGCCCATGCCCAGCATCTTTTCATAAATGCGGTTCTTCTCGGCTTTTGTGGTTCTCAGAATGATGATCTCGTCCCGCTTTTCCCTCACCGGGCATCACCGTCCTTGTCCAGATAGCTTTTGAACGGACGGACAGGTTCAGCTTCATCCTTTTTCTCATCCAGAGCCGCCAGCACCGAGGGGCGGCGAGGAGTATCTTCCTGTTCTTCCTCCTGTTCCGGCTCGTGGCTCTTTTCGTCCACATCCAACTGGGCGTTCAGTTCTGCAAGCCGTGCGGACTTTTCTGCCAGCTCTTCCTCTTGAGGGAAGGGCTTTTCCACCTCGATCTGCGCCGCCGCCTGCTGCTGATGCAGGGTGTCCAACTCGTTCTCTGCGGCGGTGATACGCTCCGGGAAGCTGTTCAGGGAGTTATCCAGACGGATGATGTTGCCCAGCGGGTCGGTGCCCAAAGGCACCGTGTACTTCCGCTGACCCTTCAAAAGTGCCTGATACTCCGTGCGATAGGTGTCGAACCGCAGGGACAGTTCAAAGCCCCGATAACTGCCGATGACTTTTTCCTCGGCGTTGGGCAACTCCGAACAGGCGAGCACCAGACGCTCACCGGCGGTCTTTTTCTCGTCGTAGGCAACACCCTTGATGACCATGCCGCAAAAATCTTCCTTGCTCTGCGGATGGGCGGCGGCAAGCTGTGCGTCCGCTTTCAGCCCGGCAATGTGGGCGTTCGTTTCCTGAATGTCAGCCGGAAACTTGGTCAGCAGCTTGTCTTGCAGACGGAATTTCTGACTCTGGTGGTCGGCTTTCAGCACCTTCAACTTTGCCACCTGCACATCCAAATCCATCTTCTCCTTGATGAGCGGATTACCGGCGCACAGTGCCTTGATCTCCGCATAAGAAAGCGCCTGCTCGTCCACATCCTCGCAGGAGCGCACCGGGGATTTGGAAGTCATAATTTGCGAGATGAATCGCTGTTTGTTCTCAAGGGTCTGATCGGGTAAGAGGATGGCATTACTGCCAGCCCCTCCCCTAAGAACCGTACGTGAGAGTTTCCTCTCATACGGCTCAAGCCTTTCATAAAGCTCCCGTCAGGGAACCCGGTTCAACAAAACAAGAATCGTTTTTGTGCAATACGGCATGGCATTCGGGATGCACCATTTCCAGCCACGGCGACTTCCCACTTCGGAACACCTTATGAACCTTGAAACTCGTTTCCGAGGTAATAGGCTCATTGCATACTGGGCAACAGCGGTGCTGATTTCTCCATACTTTCAGGAGTTTTTCGCGTCCGTTGGTACTGTTCAACATTTTCTCACCATCGCGCTCTTCATAATAACCGCTCCACCGCTCATCGAAGGGATTGGCATTGGAGACGATTTTCTTAAAACGGATGATTTTGGTGTCCGTTGCATATTCAAGGGCAAAGTAGGATTGCTCCCCGTTCTTCTTGGTGCGCTCCTCTGCGGCAAAAGTCCAGTTTCGGGTTCCGATGCGATGCCAGTATTTCGCTGCTATCCACCGTCTGCCTTTGTTCTTATGCCTGCGCTTTGCCCACTGCCAAAGACAATTGTAAATCTGATAGTCGATTTTGCTGAATGTTTCAGCAGATACAACAAATCGCTGGTTGTTGACCCATCCACGGATAACCGGGTTGAGCTGGCGAATCAGGGAATCCTGCTTTGCCGATTTGTTGCTCTTGACGATTTCACGCACCTTTTTCAGCAGAGAGCCGACTGACTGCTTCGAGGGCTTGATTAGAAGTTTTCCGTTATACTTACGGATGTTCTTGCCCAAGAAGTCAAATCCATCATTGATATGAGTGATGACCGTCTTTTCTTCAGATAACTGCAATCCACGTTCCGCCATGAACTCTCTGATAATAGGAAGCACTTCTTCGCGCAGAAATTCCGGGCTTTCACCGGTTACGATAAAGTCGTCAGCATAGCGCACGAAGTTCATCTTATTAAAATGAGTTTTACTATTGACCTTTTTGCGGGTCGGCAGTCGTTCCTTTAAGAGCCGTTCCAGTCCATCCAGCGTCATATTCATCAGAGTAGGCGAGATGGCTCCACCTTGCGGTGTACCTTCCTCAGTGGGGAAAAGTTGCTTTGTATCAACGTATCCACACTTTAACCACTTCTGTAAAACCTGCGTATCCATCGGGATATTCTCCATGAGCCATTCATGGCTGATGTGGTCGAAGCATCCCTTGATGTCACCTTCAAGAATCCACTGAGGGGATTTTCCCTTGTTCAGGTCGGTGAAACACTGCTCGATTGCATCGTGTGTGCTTCTTCCGATTCGGAATCCGTAGGAGTTGGGGTCGCCGTAGGTTTCAGCAAGCGGCTCCAATGCAAACTTGTATAGGGTCTGCATGGCACGGTCTGTCATTGTCGGAATGCTCAGAGGCCGCAGTTTGCCGTTTTTCTTCGGAATATAAACACGTTTCAGGGGCTGAGGACGGTATCCTCTCCGTTTCAGTTTACTGATTGCCTTGAATTTTGCCTCTGGAGTCAGCCATAGTTCATGGTCAACTCCAGCCGTATTTTTACCACGATTGCTTGTTACCCGCTTTACCGCCAAGGCTTTGGCGTAAAACGAGTGAGTTAACAGCCATTGCAGCGTTTTCACTTTGCTGTAATGACCTTCTTGTTGAGCCTTTACGATACGCATTTGCAGCTTTTTAACATAAGCGCGAGCCTTGTTCCAGTCGATGCTGTCCCAATTTTCCGCTCTGCAAGTCGGTGCACACGATTTCTCGTTCATTTGCAATTCCTCCTTTTTTGAAAAGTTCTGTAAATTCTCTCGTAAAGAAAGACCATAGATGGAAGTCTGCCTGCTTTCGCATGAGGTGATGTTGCAACCTCTATCCGTCCCCATTACAGGGTCGGCATTCGCTTTTTCCATCGTTCTTCTACCCGCATTTCATAAAGTCCCCTTACGGTTTCCGTCCGATTGCTCGGAGAAATACGGGCTTACCACGTTCCACTTATTCAACAGTATGGGTTAGGTTTCACTTCTTCGCCGACAGCTTTGTGTCCATGTGTTCCCACTCTACAGGGGAAACAACCAGCTGCATTACCATTTTGGTTCAGGCTTGTCAGCAACTTTAGCCTGTTCAGCTTTAACGACGTTTAACGGTGATTCACATTACATTAACCATACCATACAAGTCAGTCTCCCCAACCACATTGTTGCTTGCAGCTTATCGCTTTCACCTCGCAGTTTCAGCTTGAACCCTTTCGGGTGGGGCTACCCTTGTCCCGTCACGCTTCCTCACAGCCGTTACCAGCTGCTTTGTTGACAGTAGACTACTGCTAATGGAATAACAGGTCTGGTCTCTGCCAGACAGTTGAATTAAGCGACTTCGTGTCGCACGAAGAGGTACGAATCAAACGTCCCCTCCGTAACGTAATTGAAAACCTTGACTTCCTTATTCATATTGCCCTGACGGATGATGCGACCATTGCGCTGGGTCATGTCGCTGGGCTTCCAGCCTACATCCAGATGATGCACCGCTACGAGCAGCGTCTGGACGTTCGTCCCGGCTCCCATTTTTGCTGTGCTTCCGAGCAAAACTCGCACATCGCCAGAGCGTACTTTGGAGAATAATGCGGCCTTTTTGGCTTCGGTGTCGGCGTTGTGGATAAACTCGATCTCGTTTTCCGGCACACCGGCGGCAATCAGCTTTTTGCGAATGTCCTCATAAACATTGAAGTTGCCATCGTTCTTTGGTGTCGAGAGGTCACAGAACAAAAGTTGGGTCAGCTTCTGGTCTTTTCCCTCCTCCCAGATTTTCAACACGTTCTGCACACAGACGTTCAGCTTGCTGTTGGGGTCGTCTGGCAGCATGGGGTTCATCAGGCGCACATCCAAGCCGATTTTTCTGCCGTCATTGGTGACGCAGAGCATATTGTCCACGGACGCATCCACGATGCCGGAGTGGATATCTGCGGCACGTTTGCTCAGTTCCTGCACCATTTCCTTTTGAATTTCGGACGGCTTTGCCACTACGGTCTCAAACTTTGCTTCGGGCACAGGCAAGTGGAGTTGGTCGGAAGTTTTAATGTCCGCAACCTCCTTGAACATGGACATCAGTTCCGGGAGGTTGAAGAACTTGGCAAATCTCGTCCTCGCCCGGTACCCTGTACCTTCCGGGGCAAGCTCAATGGCGGTGGTGGGCTCACCAAAGGTGGATGCCCAACAGTCGAAGTGGGTCAGCTTTTTCTGCTGCAAGGTGCTGTACTGCAAATACCGCATGACCGTGTACAGCTCGGTCATGGAATTGCTCACGGGCGTACCCGTGGCGAACACCACGCCCCGCCCGCCGGTGATCTCATCCAGATAGCGGCACTTGCCGAACATATCGCTGGACTTCTGGGCTTCGCTGGTGGATAATCCTGCGACATTTCGCATTTTTGTGGTCAAAAAGAGGTTCTTGTAAAAATGACTTTCGTCCACAAAGAGCCTGTCAACGCCCAGTTGCTCAAAGGTGATCACATCGTCCTTGCGCTCATCGGAGCGCAGTTTTTCCAGCTTGGTTTCCAGCGTTTTCCGGGTCTTTTCCATCTGCTTGATGGAGAAATTCTCGCCTGCGTGGACTTTCAGCTCGTTGATGGCGGCAAGCGTTTCATAAATTTGCTCCTGAATGATACGCTCCTGCCGCTCAAAGGACAGCGGAATGCGCTCAAATTGCGAATGGCCGATGATAACGGCATCGTAATCGCCGGTGGCGATGCGGGCACAGAATTTTTTGCGGTTGGCGGTCTCAAAGTCCTTGCGCCGTGCCACCAAAAGTTTTGCGTTAGGGTAGAGGTTCAGAAACTCCGATGCCCACTGCTCTGTCAAATGATTGGGCACTACGAAAAGGCTTTTCTGGCACAAACCAAGGCGTTTTGCTTCCATGGCGGATGCCGCCATTTCGTAGGTCTTGCCCGCGCCAACTTCGTGTGCAAGCAGCGTATTCCCGCCATAAAGCACATGAGCGATGGCGTTGCGCTGGTGTTCCCGGAGGGTGATCTCAGGGTTCATGCCCACAAATTTGATGTGACTTCCGTCATACTCACGGGGGCGGGTAGAGTTGAACAGCTCGTTATACTGTTTCACCAGCGCAATTCGCCGCTGGGGGTCTTGCCAGACCCAGTTGGCAAAAGCATCCTTGATGACCTGCTGTTTCTGCTGTGCCAGCATGGTCTCCCGTTTGTTCAGCACACGCTTGGGCTTGCCCTCGGCATCCTCGATGGTGTCGTAGATACGAACATCCTTCAGGTTCAGGGTTTCTTCCAGAATCTTATAGGCGTTGGCACGGGACGTGCCGTAGGTTTCGGACGAAATAATGTCACTCCGCCCGGTGGCAGTCTTGCCCTCCACACGCCACTCGGCGGTATAAGGAGAATATCTCACTTTGACTGCATGGCGCAGATAGTAGGGGATTTGGAAGGTCTCGGTCATAAACTTTTGGATAATACTGGGGTCGAGCCACGTTGCACCCAATCGCACATCAATTTCGGAGGCTTCCAGCTCTCTGGGCTGCGCCTTGGTCAGTGCCTCCACATTGACGGCAAATTCCGGGTTGGTCTCGGCGGCAAACTGCGCCATCCGCAGCTTTGCCCGGACATCGCCAGACAGGTACTCGTCTGCCATCTGCCAGCCCGCTTCCGGGTCGGTGGGGTCGGCGGCAGGGTCTTTGAAGATCACACCGGAAAGTTCGGTGGTAATGCGCCCGTACTCACCGGGAGTGCCCAGCAGTTCTGCCATATAGGGCAAATCCACTTTGCCATGCTCACCAATAGATACCGCCAACGCTTCGCTGGGGGTATCCACACTGGTAACGGTACGCTCCGGGCGAATGGTGCGCTTGGTGAACATCGCAGCCTTGCTCTTGAGCTGTCCCTGCTCGTCCAGATTTTCCAGCGAACAGAGCAGATAGTAGGAGGAATCCTGCTCAAACAACCGCCCATTTTTGCGGTCGTTCAGCAGACCGTACTTTGCGGTAAAGGCATCATAGGCGGTGTTCAAACGCTCCTGCGTTGCCTTGATGTCGGCATCGGGGTAATCCTCCAACTGTTGCTGAATCAGCTCGTTGACGATCTGCCGCAGTTCCACCATGCCGGTGACACGCCCCTTGGCGGTGTCGGACAGCTCCACCTGCGTCATCACGGAATTTTCCCGGTAGAACACCTCTCCATCCACCACGGTGTAGGAGAAATTCTTCACCTCCGGGTCGGCAGGCAGGGTGCGCCGGGTGGCTTCTTCCTCGGCAATGTCGGGAGCATCTACCTCGGCGGCAGTATACTGCCCCTCGATGTGCTGCACCGCCTCGGCAAGCTGGTCTGCAAGGTTTGCGCCCTCGATGGGCGCAACGGTCAGTTCCTCCCGTCCGTACTGGGTGCTTTCGGTGGTCAACTGCCCAAGCACCATCTCCGGGTGGTCTACAAAATACTGGTTGATGGCAAAGCCATCTTCCGTTTTGCCCAACTGCACCCATGCAGGTTCAATGTCCGCAGGGCGGTCACGCTTCTGCAGGAAGATAATGTCGCTGACAACATCCGTACCAGCGTTAGCACGGAATGCATTATTCGGCAGACGGATAGCCCCCAACAGGTCAGCACGTTCCGCAATATGCTTGCGAGCAGTGCTGTCCTTGCTGTCCATGGTGTAGCGGCTGGTCACAAAGGCAATTACGCCGCCCGATCTGATCTGGTCGATGGCTTTCGCAAAGAAATAATTGTGGATGCTAAAGCCAAGTTTGTTGTACGCCTTATCGTTGACCTTGTACTGACCAAAAGGCACGTTTCCCACCGCCAAATCGTAGAAATCACGGCGGTCGGTGGTCTCAAAGCCAGCCACCGTAATGTCTGCCTGCGGATACAGCTTTTTCGCAATGCGCCCGGTGATGCTGTCCAATTCTACACCGTACAGCCGGCTGTCTGCCATACTGTCCGGCAGCAACCCAAAGAAGTTGCCCACGCCCATGGACGGCTCCAAGATGTTGCCAGACCGGAAACCCATGCGCTCCACGGCATCGTAGATGCCACGGATAACGGTGGGGCTGGTGTAGTGGGCGTTCAGGGTGCTGGAACGGGCAGCAGCATACTCATCCTCGGAGAGCAGCCCTTTCAGTTCGGTGTACTCTTTTGCCCATCCGTCCTTGTTGGGGTCAAAAGCATCTGCAAGACCGCCCCAGCCCACATACTGGGAAAGCACCTGCTGTTCCTCGGCGGTGGCACCACGGTGTTCCTGTTCCAGCTTGAACAGGGTGCGGATGGCTTCAATGTTTCGGGCATATTTCTGCTTTGCGCCGCCCTCGCCCAAATGCTCGTCCGTGATGTGGAAGTTTACCGCAGGAACAGGCGGGATTTCTCTGGTGGTGATGGACTGCTCAAGCTGAGCGATAATGTCCATGACTTCGGCATTCTGCCATCCGTCCACCTTGGCATAATCCTGAATGATGGTATCCTTGCCATCTACACACTGTACGAAGTCCAGACTACCCGGCAGATCTCTGGTATTCATTGCACCCAGGGCTTTTCTCTGCGTGTCAGGAAGTGCATAGTAGGCTCGCAGGGCATCATCAAAGGAACTGTATTCCTTAATGTCCAGCGAACCCCGCTTCTGAATGTCCTCGGCAACATAGAAATGGTCAATGAAGTGTTCCGGTTCCTGCTGTTCAGGTTCAGCACTGGCTCTGACCTGTGCGTGTGCCTTTTCGTCGAAGTTCCCGGCAGGCTCCGGCGCAGGTTCGGCATTCAGGGCTTTATCCAAGGCAGCGGCATCCGGGAAGGTCTGCACTTCGCCGTTCATCACGGCAGAGATAGGCAGCTCGTCCAGTTCCTCATCGGAAAGTTGCGCTTCAACCTGCCGCAGACCGTCCTCGAATTGTCGTTTGTTGATAACTTCGTTATCCCACGACTGCCCGTGTGCGCTGGTGTCGATACGCACATCGGTATCACCGATATAGCCTACTGTTCCTTCAATCGTTCTGGTGGGAAGGTCTACTACAACTTCGTCCCCGACCTTATAGCTGACCTCTTTTTCGGGAACCAGATCAATGGCTGCGGCCTGCTGTTCTTCGTACAGTTCTCTGATGTGCGGAAGATGCTCATTGCGGAAAATGGGCAGTCTGTTTTTCGTCAGCTCCATGTCCTGCAAGCTGACGGATTTGAACGTAAAATTAACGTGTTCCACCCGAAAATCCCGGCCATCCAGCTTGATGATGCTGCCGATTGGCAGATAATCCGCTTCCCGGAGATACTTTGTCTGGTGGTGGGAGCCATCTTCGTTCAAGCCAGCCAGATAGACGTTGTTACCCGCTGCCCACAGCTTTTTAGATTCTGCTGCCCACTGCTCACTCGGAAAACCAGTTACTTTGACTTTGCCAAGCACATTTTCCTGTGACAGAAGATTGGTGCGCAGAATCCGCTCCACAGCAACGGCATCTTTGTCATAGAACAGATAGTTACCGTTCAGTTCAAAGCCCACGAGGGTGTTGGGATACTGTTCTTTCAGAGCAGTGTACTCTGCGGCAACAGTGCCATCCAGCATCGGAAGCTGACACTCAGCTTCCTGTCTGGCAGTACGCTGTTCCTTCTCCTTGTCGGTGAGGTAGCGGTCGGATTGGATCATCAGGTCAATATACTTTTCCACCTGCGCCCATTTCAGGGTGATTTTCTGGTGGTCGGGGTAATGGTCAAATTCCAGTCCCTTCCAGTCGTGATTCACAAAGCCCCGGCTTCCGTCCAGAAAATCGTGGGAGTGCCCACCGATGCCGTACTCCTTTGCCAACGCCTTGGCACGGAGGTTGCGGTCAGACTGGGTCTGGTACAGTGCCATAATGCGCTGCTTGCCGCCCATAAATCCCGAACCGTGCTTACGCAGTTCGTTTTCAATCTCAGCCTGTGACAAAACAAAAGCGGAGGGCGTTTTTTCGCTCTCCGCTCGGTCGATTTTTTCAATTTGCTGGGCTTCCGTGGGGATGTTCGCATCCAGAAAACTTAGCTGTAGATCAGCTCCGTCAGCACCAGTTCCTCGGCCTGCGTTTTCAGGCTGTTCATGTGCTGCACCCACATCAGTTGATTCTGCGCTTTGTCCGGGGCCGGGGTCTGTTTCAGAAGCTGCGCCATGGTCTGCTGCATCCGGCTCTCTGCCGTCTGCTCCACCTCCATCAGGTGCGGGTACAGGCTCCCGTTCAGGAGCATCGTGTTGTACAGTACCGGGCGATGGTTCATCAGGTACGTCCGGCGCAGCCTGCCGTACTTGCCCAGCGGCTTCCGGGGCTGGTTCAGGGTCAGGTTCGGGAGAAGGTAATCCCCGGTTTGCGTGTAGTTCAGATTGCTGCTCATATTCATGCTGACTCCTTTCATTGTTTCGGCGGCGGATGGTGGTTTTTACGGTGCGCTCAATTTGGCGTAAGACTTCCCGGCTCATGTCGCTGACGGCTGCGCCGAGGGCAAAGACGGCATCCGGGGTGGAAAACTTGTAGATTGCCTGAAAATCGTCCTTGTCGAACCACCCTGTCGGCTCAAAGCCGCAGCGTTCCAGCAGCGTGTAGGTGACGCTCATTGCTGCTGCGCTTTTGAACTGCATCTCCACCCCGGCTTCATCATAATCCATCAGGAGCGAACCGTCAACGATGGCGCGAATGTCGCCGCCGTTGTTGTCCCAGTAATCTGCCACCAGTTTCCCTGCAACATCGGCAAGCTGCTGGCTGACACGCTCCCCGCTGATGCCGTAGGTGGCGGCGAGCATTTCCGAAACCGGCTGTTTCAGGTCATCGTTAAACTGCCATACCTCCGGGTCACGGGAATTGCGGCGCACCCCGGTGTCCGACACATCGAAAACGTAGTGCAGGCGAGGGAATCCGCTGGATTCGTCCAGCAGAGCGATGCCCTTGGCACCCCGGCGCACATAACGGTTCATCCGGCTGTTCCAAACATCATAGTCGGCGCAGGCGGTGGCATCGGGGCGTTGGGCGTAGATCATGAGCTGGTCTGCAAAGGGGTACTTGTACAGCCGGGATGCGGTGGTCAGGTAGTCCGTCCAGCTTTCCCAGTACCGGGTCAAGCCGTTGGCTGTGCGCTGGGCAAGGGCGAGATATTCTTCGGTTTTGCTTGGCATAGCGTTCCTCCCTTCAAGTTCATGGTAAACAAAAAAGCGAGCGGCCTTTTCAGGTCACTCGCTATGGAATCTATGGTATTTTATTCGTGTTTTGCGGCAAACTTTTCTGCCATCTCCAATGGCTTATGACACTATCTCGGTTGACGACCATCGACAAACCGGAAGTTATCGCTTTGTTCCATCCTCATTGAAATTGTTTTTTAATGCCTTTTCCGTCGGGAAAATAGAGCCTATTAAAAATACCAGTTGTATTACAATGATAATAATGCTTAATATTCCTATTGTATCATCACTTGCTCCATAAAAAGGAATATGTATAAGCATTGTAGGTCCCAACAGACCAATACCGACTTTCCACCAAAGTTTTCCTGCATGGTCATGTGCAAATCTCCAAGTATCCATATTTATCATTGACATCTTAGTTCGGTATCCCATAATTCCATTGATTTTCTTTGGACAATGTTTCCACATCATTCTGCCCGCAATTATCATAATCGCTGGAATAAAACAATCACAAATCAAAATGAACCACCAAAACCACATACTATTTCCTCCTCAAATTCCGATTTGTCGAGACTATTATACCACATGGTAAACTATTTGAAAAGAGCGTATGTACGCCGCCCGCAGGCGGCAAAAAGTCAGTCCGGGGGAAATTCCAGTTCGGCAAACTCTGTATCGGTCAACAGTTTCAGCTTTTCGATAACACCCTCCGACAGTTCCCGCAGGGCGGTTTCATCCGGCATCAGGTAGCACTGCATCAGTCGCAGTTCGCGGATAAGCCCCAGCCGGGTGCCGGTGTTGTAGAGCATCATCAGCATGAGTTCTTCGTGGTTAAAGTTCATGGGCATCCCTCACTTTCCGGCAGACCGTGGGATTGCACTCCGGGGCATCGCACTTTTCTTTGAGCGTTTGCTGAACCGAGGCGCGTTCCGGCTTTTTATCCAGAAACCCCGGCAGCTCCTTGAAGCCGATGCTGTCCACATAATGCACAGACACTTTGCCATTGCGTTTGAGTGCGATCACATCGCTGACCGACAGGCTGTGCCCCTCAAAATCCTGCGGACGGGAGAGGTTGAACATCTGAAATAGTTCTTCCAAAATCTCGTTGTTCGGCACATCCTGCCACATGGTGGGCAGATCAGCATAGTAGGTGACCTCGTAATGCTCCGGGTCGGGCGTTTTGCCT
>ERZ791812.1049-NODE-1049-length-11546-cov-12.648421_pt1 | contig 11546 bp, 10 predicted proteins | sample MGYA00510303_ERZ791812 | MGnify/ENA primary metagenome ERZ791812 (study PRJEB30046, sample SAMN00791985) | human gut metagenome | study: EMG produced TPA metagenomics assembly of the A metagenome-wide association study of gut microbiota in type 2... | reverse complement strand
TATATACCAGTGTAGCACGCGCGTTACGCACATTCTCTTCCTCTACATGGATACGGCATGCGTTGTAGAATTTGTTGAATGCCTGTGCAACATCGACTGCAAATCTTGCAACGGCAGAGGGCTCATAACGCTCAGAAGCGTCCTTGACAATCTTCGGGAAGCGGTTAATCTCTTTCAGTAACTCCATTGCTTCTACATCTGTCAATACACTGTAATCAATATCTGCCGATGGTGTAAATCCATCCAGCTTCTTTAAGATACTGCAGCATCTTGCATGTGTGTACTGTACGTATGGACCAGTTTCACCATCGAAGTTCAAAAGCTTCTCCCATTTGAAAGATACGTCTTTGATACGCTGGTTATAAAGATCATTGAACAATACGGCACCAACACCAATTTTCTTTGCTGTCTCATCCTTATCTGGAAGATCCGGGTTCTTCTCATTGATGATCTCTTTGATCTTCGCAATCGCTTCGAGGAGAATATCCTCGGCATAAATAATATTTCCGCTACGTGTAGAAAGCTTGGCACCTTCCAAGCTGACAAGTCCATAAGGAATATGCACTAACTGATCCTTTGCCCATTCATTTCCAAGCAATTCAACAACCTTGAATACCTGCTTGAAGTGAAGCTTCTGTTCCTGTCCGGTTACATACAGACATTTTACGAAGTTGTAAGTTTCTTTCCGATAGAAGATCGCTGCAATATCACGTGTTGCATAGATGGAGCTGCCGTCGTTCTTCAGAATCAGACATGGAGCCATATCATAAGCGTCTAAGTTTACGATCTTTGCACCCTCGCTCTCTGTCAGGAGATTTGCGTCTGTCAGTCGTTTTACAACATCGTCGGTTTTATCACGGTAGAAGCTCTCGCCGAGGTAGTAGTCGAAGTCCATACCAAGCAGATCGTAAGTACGCTTGTACTCGATCAGACTGATATCCTTGAACCACTGCCAGATTTTTAAAGCTTCCTCGTCACCATGTTCCATCTTCGCGAACCATGCACGCGCTTCGTCGTTTAACTCTGGATTCTTCTCAGCCTCTTCGTGGAACTTCACGTAGAGCTTCATCAGTTCAGCAACGCCGTCCTTCTTGACCGCTTCTTCGCTTCCCCATGCCTTGTATGCAACGATCAGTTTACCAAACTGTGTACCCCAGTCGCCGAGGTGGTTGATGCGGACAACCTTGTAGCCCAGCTTGGAATAAATCTTATACAGAGAGTTTCCAATGATCGTCGTACGAAGATGTCCAACGTGGAAATTCTTTGCTACGTTTGGAGAAGAATAATCGATACAGATTGTCTGTCCGTTTCCTTCGGTAGAGCTTCCGAAATCATCTGCCATAGAAGCAGTTACCATCGTTTCGATAAATAATTCCTTCTTCACGAAGAAGTTCAAGTAAGCACCTTGTACCTGAATCTCCTGCAGGAAATCCACATCGCCGATTGCTTCCTTGATATCGTTGGCAATCATCTGTGGGGCTTTGCGCATCGTCTTCGCAAGGCGGAAGCAGGGGAATGCAAAATCACCAAGCTCCGGTTTTGGCGGAATCTCAATCAGGTCTGCAATTTCTGCTGCGGTTAACCCTTCGACGTTTGCAGCAATCAGTTCTACAATCTTGTTTTTCATAATATATAAACTCCTTTATTGTTGTTTGCTTTTATTGTTGGATCGGGAAGCTGAATTTTACTGTGGTTCCCGACATGACATCCCCGGAGATATCCAGCTTGCCACAGAGCATATACAGGATTTCCTTTGCTTTGTGCAGGCTACTGTACCAAGGACTGTCCTCCATATAGGTGTCCTTGATGCCGACACCATCATCTGTCAGAATGACCTCTGCCATATTTGGCGTCAGGCTTGCCTGTACGGATACATTGGATGCATTTGCATGTAAGGCGATGTTATCGAAAAATATTGCAATCAGCCGCATGAAGTTAATGTTGAACACCGGATGATAGCTGATGTTCGGATCTGGTGTTTCGACAGATGCGGTAATTTTGATCTTTGTATGTTTCTGCTTAAACTCATTTAAGTAAGCTTCGAGCTGTTCCTTCAACGGTTTATCGGAAGAAGAAAAGCTGTTCATGTTCTCGGCGATTTCATCGACCGAGTGGGACATCTGCTTTACGTTGTGCAGGATTTCCTGCAAGGTTAATTTCGCACGTCCGACATCTGTTCCAATCAGATAGTTGATCATATCCAGTTTGTTCTGCATAGCTTCCAGCCCGGTTTTGATCTGCTTATCCAGAATCGTCTGTGTGAGTGCCCGGTCGTATGCATCCAGCATTAAGATATTATATCCATGCGAGGAGATGTCTTCCTTGGCGTCCTCCTGAAGAAATGTAAAGCCGTAGTGATCGGTATGATCAGGGTCGTCTGTCGTGTAGCGAGGCTCAAAAGAGGTAAGTGCATCTTCTGCATTGTTCAATGCTTCCAGGTATTGGCGCAGCTTGTTCAACTGTAATTCCATGCCGCGCAGCTTTAACGTCAAGGTCTCCTTCACGGATTGCAGGTCTTTGATCTGCTCCTGAATGATCTTGTTGCGCTCGGTATCCACGCCATCATTTGTGACAGGAGAAAAGACGCTTTTTCTGGAGTTGGTCTTGAAGGCGTAAATGTCCTTCGTCTTGTCCAGCTCATCAATCTTGATGTCAATTTCAAAAATCTGTGTTTTGAGATTCTGGATATCCTCCAATTGTGACAGGAAGGATTTGTTGAAATAATCCAGCATCATCTGATTGGCAGATTTGATTTTCTTAAAATTCTCTTTTGATTCTTCCATAGTTGAAGTACCTCTTTTCGTGGTGCAAGGTTTCCTGTTATCGTCTGCGGGAACGGGAGTTTTGCTTCCGTTTCCGTGGTTCGATCACATTTGCATAAATAAAAAGTCCAAGAATACATGCAACGACGACCGCCGCAATTATATATTTCCAATAGCTTTTCTTTTCTTTGATCAACGCCGGGCGGATACTGCCATTTTTGTATGCTTCGGCTACGGCAACGTCATCGTTGGAATTGACATAGCCGGAATAGCTGACCGGAAGTGTCAGGCAGGTCGTACCTTCATAGGAAACTTCCAAAGTACCGATATAACCTTCATCCAGCCGGTCTGCGGATGGAACAAAGTTCATTTGCAGCTTGGTTCTGTCGGCATTGTTCGCAAATATAAATGGCTGGTTATTGTCAACGGACAGATGCATGGTTCCGAGATTTTCACAACCATAATAATCGTTTAAGAAGTTCTGCGCGGTCGTGGCAGCCTCTGCATCGAATTCATAGTCTGACAACAACGTGGTGTTTGAGTAGTTGTTGAATACATAGTTGAACAGCGCAATGCTGTCGGTGTAATTCGTTGCGTTGTCAGGGGCACCCATTGTCACACAGATCAACTGCATATCATTTTTTTCAGCCCAGACGACAAGTGTACCACCCGCATCATCAGTATAACCAGTTTTTCCACCTTGACATGCCGGGTAATAATATTCGGAATTGCTGAGCATCATCCGGTTGCCCTGCGTGAGATAACGCGTCTCATTGTTCATGTTCGTTGGCGGAATCTCATGATAGGTTTCTGAAGCATACTCACGAAAGGTCTTGCTTGTAAGCGCCTCTTTTGTGATCAGCGCCATGTCGTAGGCAGTTGTATAATGATCCGGATCATGCAATCCGTTTGCATTCGTAAAATGTGTATCCTTGCAGCCTAGACTTTGTGCGGTATCATTCATCAACTGCACGAAATTCTCCAGAGAGCCGGACACCTGTTCTGCAATCGCCCAGGCTGCTTCATTTGCAGACATGAGCATGACGGCGTAGAGTGCATCCGACATACTGATCTCTTCGCCGACATCGAGCGCGATATGGGAACTGTTGCGGTCGATGCCCCAGACGGCAGCGTCGCTCATTGTGATCGTAGAGTTTAAATCTCCGTTTTTGATGGCGAGATACGCAGTCATGATCTTTGTGATACTTGCCGGATATTGCCGGGTGTGGGAATTCTTTTCGTATATGATCTGTCCGGATTGTGCATCCATGATGATGGCAGATGTGGACGTAATCTGTGGAAATCCCGTCGTTGCATTTGCATCGGATGCAGTTGCGGTGCTTGTCTGTGCAGCCTCGCATGGAATACACATGCTGAGGAATAGCACGCACACCATTATATAGGAAATAATTTTTTTCACTGTTTTGATCATGCTATAAAATCCTTTTCTGTAAAGATTGACATTATCTTCTTAATTATCATATAAAACAGGGAAAAAAACAAGAGATAAAATGCAACATTCTTGTGAAAATTTAAAATAAATGCTAATATAGAAACATTATAGATGGACGAGGTAAAAAAGATGAGATTACGAAACGTAAAAGGCTCCAGAGAAATGATTGCCACAAATGATTTTGTCGTGCATGAAGAAGAGACAATGAAGGGAATGTGGCATGATTTTTTTGAAAATGAAAATCCGATTCATATCGAAGTGGGAATGGGAAAAGGCAGATTTATTATAGATATGGCAAAGCTGCATCCGGAGATCAATTATATCGGTATTGAGAAATATTCGAGTGTGCTTGTCCGGGCAATCGAGAAGCAGACAATCGAGCAGCTTCCGAATCTGGTGTTTATCCGAATGGATGCGGAGGCAATCGAAAATGTATTTGAAAAAGATGAGGTTGCCTATATCTATCTGAACTTTTCTGATCCGTGGCCGAAGGATCGTCATGCGAGACGGCGCCTGACATCGGTGCAGTTTTTGAACCGGTATGTGAATTTCCTCGCAGCAGATGGAGGACTTACATTTAAGACAGACAACCGCCCGTTGTTTGATTTCTCACTGGAACAGGTAGAACTTGCCGGTTGGGAGATGGTCAACTATACGTTTGACCTGCATCATAGCGAGTATGCGGAGGGGAATGTCATGACGGAGTATGAAGAGAAGTTTTCTGCGATGGGAAATCCAATCTGCCGCATGGTCATCAAGCCACCAAAAAAGAAATAACAAAAACGTGTAAAAAAAGAGATTCCGGTGCATACTATGGTAGTAAGATACATGCCGGAGTCTCTTATGGGAAGAAAAAAATGTGGTTTTAAACTAACAAATGCAGTGTACTCGAATCCCTGTCTGAATCGAAAACTGATGAATCTTGGACGCAATATACACACAGTATGTTGTATTCTGAACCGGCTGGAGACAATTAGTGCATGCAAGAAGTTAAGGAAATAAAGGGTTTGCGGGCTTTTTGAAAAAAATCTGAAAAAAATGTGAAAAAAAGCTTGCATTTTGTAAATGAATGTTGTATACTCCATATTGTTCTGATGAAGAACACATGGTAAGTGAAAATTCACTACGGGCCGCTAGCTCATTTGGTAGAGCACCTGACTCTTAATCAGGGTGTGCGGGGTTCGAGCCCCCGGCGGCCCACTTGTAAAAGCATCGGTTTTGCAGAAGAAGCTGCGGAGTCGGTGTTTTTTTTGTATTTTCGGTTTTACACAGATGAAATGCAGAGAATCATGCAGAATTTACAATGTAAGTGCAGAAAGCGTGTAGAAGATGATTTATGAAAAGATGATTGAAACTGAAAATTCAGATCCGATGCGAACCGCATGGACAGATTACAGGCAGACATTGACCAGTTATGTCTTAGAGGGGATTGAGAGCTATTACCGGCGGGCACATCTGGCAAGACAGGGAAAATTGCGGGATCAGGCGTTTACTTTGGAGGCGGATGTACCTTTGGAAGCGAAACCGGTAGTTGCTATCTGGGGTGCCGGTCGATGCAATGATCTGGATCTGGAAATGCTGGCACCCTATGTGCGGTTTGTACTGATTGACCGGACGATGGAGGATATACAGGCGGCACGGGCGCGATATGGATTATCAGAGGCACAGTGTGTCTGTGTGGATTTGCGATTCTGGGAAATCTATGAGGAAGAGGAACGGTTTTTTGAGACATTGCTTGCGAATGGGGACGATCTGCATTTGTCAGAATATCTGCGTCAGGTCATGGAGTCAGTGGCGGAGCAACAGCCAACATTTGCGGGATATGAAAAGGCATTTGATTTCAGTGTCGTGTGTGGACTTGCCAGTCAGTTAAATGCGCGGTTTGCTGGGCTGCTGCAATTATATGGAAAAGATCTGCGCAGACTGCCAAGGACGGCTGCCATGATGAAGGAAATGAATGTGCAGGCAGCAGGGCGGTTGATGGATGCCATTATGGTGACAACAAGCGGAGCTGTTTTCGCGGCAAACGAGATATATGCAGCGTTGCCTGCGCGCGAAGAACGGCTGGCAGAATATGCTCAGATCTGGACGGAGGAATGGGAACAGCTTCTGACAGCAAAGACAGAAACACAGATTCTGCCAGAGGATGTAGAAGGCATTACTTGTCAGGTTGCAGGCAGCCGGGAATTTGAACTGCATCTGATGCAGGCACAGAAGGCGGGAAAGCTTGTTTTCCGGCATCGGAGTGGGTGCGTCTGGCCATTTTCAGAAGAAAAATATTATTTTATGGATGTTTTGACGGCATATTTCATAAATAAAGAAATAAAATAAAAAAATAACTTTCATAAGTTAGGAAAGCCTTTTTGAGTGGCTGTTTTGTTGAAAAAAGAAAGTTCCTATGGTATCATAACGGAGATTGGATATAAATAGCATCATTCCGAAGAGGGTATCTATGAAATTATATGTAACAAGACATGGACAGACACAGTATAATATAGAGGTTCGAATCTGTGGAAGAGCAAATGTGCGATTGACGGAAAAAGGAATCTCACAGGCACATGAGCTGGCACAGAGCATGCAGGATACGGATGTGGATCTCATCATTTCATCACCGCTTGTGCGTGCAAAGGAGACTGCAGATATTGTCGGTGCAGCGATCGGTGTGCCGGTAGAAGTGGATGATCGCCTTGCAGAGCGTGATTATGGCGTGATCGACGGAACCTATGAGGGAACGCCGGGATTCATGGAGCAGTGGGTACAGTTTGGTTACCAGTATCCAGAGGGTGAGTCGCTGCTTAAAGTTGTACAGCGTGTGTATAATTTTCTAGATGATATCAAGCAGCGCTATGCGGATAAAAAGGTCATGGTGATCAGTCATGGCGGTGTGTGCCGGGTGATCAACTCATATTTTGAGAGTTTGGATAATGAAGACTTTTTCAAGTTTAATCTGGGAAATTGTAAAGTTCTTCAATATGATCTCTAAAAAAGAAGATTATGTAAAATATGTAATAAAATAGTCACAATCTAGCATAAATTCCTTGAATGAATGAGGGGTTTATGCTATTATTTTTTTATCACTTCTTATTAGAATTAAGAGGGTTATTTAGGAGGGAAGATTTATGAATTGTACGATGTGTGGAGCGATTATACCAACCGGACAGACAAATTGTCCAATGTGTGGAGCTCCAGTTCAGGCAGAGCAACCTGCAGATAATGCACAGCCAGTGCAGCCACAGATGGGATACCAGCAGCCAATGGGACAGCCGGTACAGCCACAGATGGGATACCAGCAGCCAATGGGACAGCCGGTGCAGCCACAGATGGGATATCAGCAGCCAGCAGGACAGCCGGTGCAGCCACAGATGGGATACCAGCAGCCAATGGGACAGCCGGTGCAGCCACAGATGGGATACCAGCAGCCAATGGGACAGCCGGTACAGCCACAGATGGGATACCAGCAGCCACAGCAGCCGATGGGCGGTTATTATCAGCCTAGAAGCAATAACGCAGCGGCATTTGGTGCAGGAATCAATGGATATCTTGGATATGTGAAGGAAAATCCTATGAATATCCTGAAGATCGTTGGAGCATTTTTTGTGTTCCTTGCAACTTTAATCCCATGGGCACATGCAACTTACTGGGGTGTTACAGAGCATTGGAATCTGTTTAAGGCAGGTGGATTTAACCGCTTCATCGCAATCATTGTGTTACTGCTTTCATTGGTACTGATTGCATGGGAGGTTGCAGATTTTATTCCTGTTCCACAGATTGCAAATGTGAAAGCAAAGTTACAGGCGATTCCATACTTTGAGTTTATTCTTCTTGGTGTCATCTTTGTATTTGTATTGATCGCAACAATTCGTCACGGTTATGCACATTCAGATGGTACGACGGTTAACTTCAGGGAGTATGGTATTAAGGTAGGTATTTCAGCCGGTGTGATTTTTGCATACCTTGGTGTGATTGCTGCCGCAGCTCCAAGAGTGTTAGACAAGCTTGGAATCAAGATCGGAAACAAATAATACATAAGTAAGAAAATGGCTGTCGAGCCGGTATGGTTCGGCAGCCATCGTTGTATATGATGGTCTGGAGGGTGATAGAACATGGTATGTAAGGAATGTGGAAAAGAGATTCCAGAGGGTGCGCTTTACTGTGAGTCTTGCGGTGCACCATTGGAAGAACCGATTGTTCTGAAGGTATCGAAAGAGGATATCAAGCGGGCAGAAAAGGAAGAGAAGGCAAAGGCGAAGGAGCGGGCAAAGCATGCTGCAAAAAATACGGTAAAGCAGGTGCCGGAGAAAAAGCATCATCGTAAAGCTGCCGATACGAGCAAGGCAATCGACATCGTTGGATATTTCCAGTCCATCGGTGGAGATATGAACCTGTTGCTGGCGTTTGTCGGTTCGATTTTGTTATATCTGGCGCCGTTTATGAACTGGATCTGGGAGAAGCTTTTTGATGTGAAGCGTAAGGCGAATCTGTTTGAGATCGGTATGAAGAGCTCCATGGTAGAAGAAGATGGAAGCATCCTGGCGATGGGAGAAACCATTGTGCTGGTGCTTGGTATCATTGCAATCTTAGTCGGAGTCTGGATGCTGTTGTTGTCTGCCTGCGATTATATCAAGTGGTTGCGGAAATATGCGGCAAATCCGATTATGCGGTTTGCACCAATTCTTGTGATGCTTGTCATCTTTATTATCGTGATCAACAATAAGCATTACACACAGTCGCTGCGTGTGTTAGAGGACAATGTCCGACTGGCAAAAGAGCTTGGAACCTCATCGAATTATGATGCCGGAAGGGGACTTGGACCGGTCTTTTATGTGGCAGGTCTTGTGATCTATACACTTGGAACGGTTGGAGATTTTTTGGAACGGAAGCGTAAAAATGGATAATCAGAATCAATATGGAAAAAGTAAATTTGTGACAGCGAGTATGCTGCTAGGCATCCTGTCCGCAGTTTTGTTGACAGTGAGCCTATTTGTACCTGCTATTGATCTGTCCGCATATCATGCACAGGTACAGATCCGGTACAGCATTATGAAGATCTGTGAAAATGTGGGGTTAATCTCTGATATGTGGCGAGGAATTCCGATTGGAATCCTGATTGCCGCGGTGGGGATGCTCGTGTTATCCTTTGTCAGGATACCGCCCCTCAAGGCAATACCCTGTATGATTGTTGTGTGTATGATTATCATAGCGCTTGTAGATATGGAAAATGTAACGGCATGGATCTCTAAGATGCTTGCTCGTTTCATCTCTTCTCAGGTATCCTCCGGTTCTTCTGTGTCCGGGGCGACGATCTGGAAGAGCTTTCAGGCAGGCATCTACCTGCTTGCAGCGGGGCTGGTGAGTGGTATCGCCAGCTGCTTTGTATCCAATCATCAGGCGTAAATTATTCGCCAGTGATTCCATCGATTTCCTCCTTGCAGTGTTTACCATCTGCAAGGAGTTTTTTTAATGTTTCTGCATCGTCGTTCTCCATTGCAGTTTTGTATTCCTGCAAAGCCGTGATAAAATAGTCAAGTTCTTTGATCAGATGTTTCTTATTTTCCAGAAAAAGCTCTGTCCACATCGTTTCGTTCAACCATGCAACACGTGTCAGATCCTTGTAGCTTCCGGCAGAAAAACCATCGTGATTTTTTGCTGTCGGGCTTTTCACGTAAGCATTGGATACAACGTGTGCCATCTGGGATGTGAATGCAATCATCGCGTCGTGACGGTCGTAATCGCAGATTGTGAATTTACCGAAATGAATCGGAGACAGCAGTTTCTTCGCGCGCTCGATGGATTTCGTATCATTCAGATCTTCTGGCACAAGTACCATAGAAGCTCCGTTGTACATTGTCTTTGTGCTGTATGCGTAGCCGGAAAAATGACGACCTGCCATTGGGTGTCCGCCGATAAAAGTAAAGCCATATTGTTTGGCGATAGGGTAGCAGGATTGGCAGATCAGCTCTTTTGTACCACAGCAGTCGATCACCATCGCATCTTTGCAGATATAAGGTGCCATCTTTGTCAGATAGTCAATGCAAAGCTGCGGATACAGACAAAGCAAAATCAGATCGCAGTCTTTGATATTTCCTTCGTTTAATTCGCCGTCAATGGCTTTATCGTTATACGCAGCCTGAATCACTTCTTTGCTGCGGTTATAAGCAAGAACCTTGTGTTCGTCGTTGTCACTGTATGCTTTTGCAAAAGAACCACCGATCAGTCCAAGTCCAACAATTCCGATTGTCATAATATACCTCCATGCTGTGACTGTAATTCAAATAAATATGGTAAGATTGGCACAGCTTCAATCATCGACAACAGTATAACGCTTTAACGCGATAAAGTAAAGCGAAAATTTAAATGTATAAGACTGGTAAAACGTGGCAACACTCCTAGTACACAACAGGCGCAGAAGCAAAGTTGCGGAATACCTTGAAAAGGGGAAGGACTATGAGCACGAAAAAGAAGTTATATATTGTTGTACTTATCTGGGCAGCAGTTGCGCTGCAAATCTTTATTACGAAGCGGATTGACCGGGAGAGCCAGATGGTGACACAGGTCATGAGTGATGGCGTGGAAAATGTGACGGCGGCAGAGGTAAAACTGTATGCGCATTATGGCGATGAGACGATGACCGAAGCCGCACGAGAGAAAATCCTGCAGCGGGTTGGAGAAAAGCTGGGAATCATATCGGGATATGACATAATTACAAGTACTGAAGGTGAAAATACTTCGACAACGTTTGTGAAAAAGGGTGAAAATGGAGATACGACAATCCGGTTGATTTCGATGGAACAGACAAACGCTGATGGCTCGACCACACAGGAGAATTATCTGATGACAGAGATTGCATTGAAAAATCAGTCGACAGAAAATATCTACCGGTGTAAGGAACAACTCGATCAGATCTACGCAGATCTGGGGCTCTCTGGCAGCAGCAATCTCTATCTGTGCAGTCAGGAAAAAGGGCGGATGACCGAAGATGAGATGCAGAAAGTGACAGCGGATTTCTTGGAGACGATGCATGCGAAGAAACGAAACGAGATTGAACTGCAGGATACCTTATGCATCTACGGCTACAGTGATAATGTCCCGGAATATGTGTATCAAAATGATCACAAGGTAAATGTGAATATTGCCTTCACGTATGATGAAGGGGAAGACATCACGTATATACACCGCGGACTGCCATTCATAGATAAATCATTTTAACCAAAGAGTAAGCGTAGTCGTGTAAATCTGTAAACAAGATGAGCCATGATTATAATTTTTAAACAGACCATTGAAGCACGCCGGCACTTAATGAGTGCGTAGCACGAATTTAGTACCGCTGCGTG
>ERZ791812.1038-NODE-1038-length-11664-cov-8.345336_pt1 | contig 11664 bp, 10 predicted proteins | sample MGYA00510303_ERZ791812 | MGnify/ENA primary metagenome ERZ791812 (study PRJEB30046, sample SAMN00791985) | human gut metagenome | study: EMG produced TPA metagenomics assembly of the A metagenome-wide association study of gut microbiota in type 2... | reverse complement strand
GGAGGCCCGGCCGTGAAGCGCCCGCCCCGCACCGTAGTCCTGGCGGCAGCGCTGATCTCCGGCGTGGCCGTGGCGGCGCTGATCCTCTGCACCACGCTGTTTCTGCGCAGCTACCGCAGTGCTGTTGTGGAGGGCGCGCGTACGAACAGTGCCCAGGTCGTCAGCCAGGTCGCAGGCGCGGTGGATAACTACGTCAACACGATGGACAGCGCCGTCGGCATCGTGCTGGAACAGCTTGACAGTGAACCTGCGATGCGGGACGCATTTCTGAATGCCTTTCTGACAGCCCGGCCCGAGGTCGCGGCCATCACGACTTACGACGAAAACGGCAGTCTGTTGGACTGCTGGGCCCAGGCGGGCCGCACGCCGAAATCCGACATACTGCGAAACCTCTCCTTTGACCTGACCACGGCCCGGCGCCTGGGGCATGGCTACATCAGCACGCCGCATGTAGAGTCGATCTTTGACAGCTACTACCCGTGGGTCGTCTCGGTCATCCGCGCTGTGCCGGAGGACGGCGGCAGCAGCCGTTGGCTTGCGGTAGATTTGAGCTTCAAGGAGCTGGCCGCAACGATCAACAACGTCAGCATCGGTCAGCACGGCTACTGTTACCTGATGGATGAGCGCGGCAATATGGTCTACCACCCGCAGCAGCAGCTTTTGTATGCCGGGTTAAAGAAGGAGGAGGCCGGGCGTCTGGCCTGCCTCGGCGACGGCACCTACGTGGAGGACACGGTCATCTACAGCGTACAGCGTGTGCCGGGCAGCACATGGCGCGTCGTCGGCGTCAGCTACATTGACGAAACCGTCAATGAGAGCTTCCGGCAGATGGTGCGCATCACGGTTATCACGGCGGGACTTGTTTTTCTGGCCGCGCTGGCGGCGGGCTGGGTGCTGTCCCGCCTGCTGTCCCGCCCGTTGCAGCAGCTCGAAACAGCCATGGAGCAGTTTGAGCAGGACGCCGACCACTTCGCCTTTCAGGCCGTGCGCGGCACGCGGGAGGTGCAGAACCTCTCGGACTCCTTCGGCCACATGGTAGGCCGCATCCAGCAGCTTATGACCACCGTCCGCGAGGAGGAAATTGTCCTGCGCAAGACAGAGCTCAAGGCGCTGCAGGCGCAGATCAATCCGCATTTTCTCTACAATACGCTGGATTCCATCGCCTGGATGTGTGAGCGCGGCAAAAATGCCGATGCCGTCCAGATGGTCCATGCACTGGCGCGGCTGTTCCGCATCAGCATCAGCCGCGGGCATGAGCTGATCCCGATCGAAAAGGAGCTGCAGCACGCCGAGGCGTATCTGCAAATTCAAAAATACCGCTACAAAAACCAGTTTACCTACCACTTTACGGTGGACGAGAGCTGCCTGCACTGCCTGTGCAACAAGATCACACTGCAGCCCATCATTGAGAACGCCATTGTTCACGGGCTGGATCTGATGGTCGATTCCGGCCACATTGAAATCACCGTAAAGCCCGACGGGGATGATATTCTGCTCATCGTCGCGGACGACGGCATCGGCATGGAGCCGGAGCAGGTCGCGGCCCTCTTGCAGAATGAGCCGAGTGACCGCACCGGCATCGGCGTCAAGAACGTCAATGACCGTCTGCGCATCTACTTTGGCGCGGACTACGGTATCTCCATTGAAAGCGCCCCCTACGAGGGCACTACGGTGACGATCCGCACCCCGCGCGTGCCGGAGGACAGGGAGGGCGACTATGACAAAAACCATTAAACGTCTGCTGCCCGCGGCCCTGGCCGTGCTGCTGGCAGGCTGTGCCATGCAGCCCGTGGACAGCACAACGACCCGCTACAGGGTCGCGCTCGTAGCCAAAAACAATCGGGATTCCGAGTTCTGGGACGCCGTCTTTACCGGGGCAGAGGCCGCCGCCACGGAATATAACCTGCAATTGACCATAACGGCCCCCGACGATGAGGAGGACTATGCGGCGCAGAACCAGCTGATTGCCGATGCCGTTGAGGACGGCGCACAGGCTATCGTTTTCTCCGCCATTGATTATGAAGCCAACGCCGCCGCCATTGATGCCGCCGCCGCAGCGGGCGTGACGGTCATCAGCGTGGATTCCGCGGTGAACTCTGACAACGTTGCGGCCTACATCGGCGCGGACAACTACGGCGCAGGCCGGATGGCGGCCCAGAGCGCACTGGACGGCACAGCAGGGACGCTCTGCGTCGGGCTTATCAACTATGAGGTCAACGGCGCCAACGGGCGGGACCGGGAGCAGGGTGCGCGCGATGCTTTTGCGGAAAGCGGACGCGCCAGGATCACTGCCGCCGTGTCAACACACCCCAACGCCGCCAGTGCCCGCGCGGACACGCTGGCCATGCTGCGCACCCACCCGGAGATCAACGTGCTGATCGCCCTCAACGAGACGACTGCCGTCGGCGCGGCGCAGGCTGTCCAGCAGATGCAGCGCGCCGACGACCTCTGGCTCGCGGCGTTCGACTCGAACATCGAGACGATTGACGCCCTGCAGACCGGTACGGTGGACGCGCTGATCGTGCAGAACACCTACGGTATGGGCTATTTCGGCGTCGAAAGCGCCTACAAGCTGCTGGCCGGGCAGGGGAGCAGCGTCGAAAAATCGAACATCACCGCCACCCGCACCATCACCCGGGAAAATATGTTTGCCATGGATAAGCAAAAGGTCCTGTTCCCGTTTGGGTGACCCCCCGAAGCCCGGCCCCTACGAGCCTACCGCCAAAGCCCTTCTCCCACTTCGGAGAAGGGGCTTTTTTATTTTTCCGTCACCCGCAAAAATCTTACAAAATGAAAACAACAAACACCCTTTTGTTACTTTTACTGCGCATTATGCACAAAAACAAACGCTTTCGACTGGCGAAACTGCCTGAAACGGTGAAAATTTCCACCCGTAGTCGGTGAAATTTCACCTTGTTTTTTCACCCGTCCCCGAGTATTATAATAACTGTCAACAGGGTTCGCTCCTCTACAAGCGACCCGCCCGAAAATCTACTGCATATCTAAAAAAGAAGGAGAAACTCATTATGAAAAAGTTTGCTGCTCTGGCCCTTGCAGGTTGCATGGCCGTCTCTCTCGCCGCCTGCGGCGGTTCCGCCTCCACTTCCACCGCTGCTTCGGAGTCCACGGCTCCCGCAGAGTCCACCTCTGCTGCAGAGTCTGCTGCTGAGTCCGCAGCCGAGAGCGTTACCGAGGCTACTCAGGGCGGTAAGGTCGGCGTCTGCATCTACAAGTTCGACGATGCCTTCATGACCACCTACCGTAATGCTCTGCAGGAGATCCTCGAGGGCAAGGGCTACGAGGTCACCATCGTCGACGGCAACAACGACCAGGCCAAGCAGAACGAGCAGATCAACACCTTCATCACCCAGGGCGTTGACGCACTGATCATCAACCCCGTTATGACCTCCGCTGCCGACCAGATCATCTCCACCGTCAAGGGTGCCGATGTTCCCACCGTTCTCATCAACCGTGAGCCCACCGCCGATCAGATGTCCGCTTATGACAAGCTGGTCTACGTCGGCTGCGACGCTGCTCAGTCCGGCACCTTCCAGGGCGAGCTGATCCTCGACACCGAGAACAAGGGCGACATCAACGGCGACGGCAAGGTTTCCTACATCATGATTCAGGGCGACCCCGAGAATATCGATGCTCAGCTGCGTACCGAGTACTCCGTCAAGGCTCTGACCGATGCCGGCGTTGAGGTTGAGCAGCTTGACCTGCAGCGCGGTGACTGGGACCGTAACAAGGGCCAGGAGATCTGCCAGAACGACCTTGCCAAGTACGGCGATCAGATCGAAGTTGTTTTCTGCAACAACGATGATATGGCTATCGGTGCTCTGCAGGCCATTCAGGCTGCAGGCCGTACCGTCAACAAGGACATCTACCTCGTCGGTGTTGACGCTCTGGACGCTGCCAAGAACGAAGTTGCCAACGGCAACATGACCGGTACCGTTCTGAACGACGCTAAGGGTCAGGCTACGCAGGCTGTTGCTTCCATGGAGGAGCTGCTGGGCGGCAAGACCTTCGAGGCCGACCACCAGAGCGTCTACGTTGACTACGTCAAGGTCACTCCTGACAACGTCAAGGACTTCCAGTAATTTAAAAAAAGCCACAGCTTAAACCAGAACAACCGGGGTGCGTGTGCGCAGGCGCACGCACCCTTTTTTCGTGAAAAGGTTACAAAAGATTAAAGGGGGCCAGCGAATTGTCAGAGTACCGCTTGGAGATGTGTGATGTCGTCAAGACGTTCCCCGGCGTCAAGGCACTGAATCACGCACAGCTGAAATTGAAACCCGGCACCGTCCATGCGCTGATGGGAGAAAACGGCGCGGGCAAGTCTACCTTGATGAAGTGCATGTTTGGTATCTACCACATGGACGAAGGCAAGGTCATTTATGAGGGACAGGAGGTCCAGATCAAGGGACCTCTGGATGCACTGAACCGCGGCATTGCGATGGTGCACCAGGAACTGCAGCCCATCCCGGAGCGTTCCATCGGCGAGAATATCTACGTTGGGCGCTATCCCACCAAGAAATACGGACCCGTCACCGTCATCGACCACGACAAGATGTACGAGGATGCGGCCAAGGTCCTGAAGGAAGTCCATCTGAATTATGATCCGCACGCAAAGCTCGGAACCTTGAGCGTTTCCCAGATGCAGCTGGTTGAGATCGCCAAGGCGGTCTCCGCAGACTGCAAGGTGCTGATCCTCGACGAGCCGACCTCCTCGCTGACGGCAGCTGAGGTCGAGGCACTGTTCACCATCGTGAACGAGCTGCGCGCCAAGGGCGTTTCCATCGTCTACATCAGCCACAAGATGGACGAAATTCTTCGCATCAGCGACGAAGTCACGATCATGCGCGACGGCCAGTACATCGGCACCTGGGAGGCCAAGGAGCTGACCACCGATATGATCATCACCAAGATGGTCGGACGTGAGCTGTCGAACCTCTACCCGCCGCGCTCGAATACGCCCGGTGAGGTCGTGTTTGAGGTCAAGGACTTCACGTCCATCAACCCCAAGAGCTTCCGTCACGTCAACTTCAACGTCCGCAAAGGCGAGATCCTCGGCGTTGCGGGTCTGGTCGGTGCTCAGCGCACCGAGCTGATGGAGGGCCTGTTCGGTCTGCGCTGCCACACGTCGGGCACCATCACCTATAAGGGCAAGGAGCTGACCATCAACCAGCCGCAGGACGCCATCAAAAACGGCATCGCCATGCTGACCGAGGACCGCCGCGCCACCGGTATTCTGGGTGTGCTTTCCATTGCGGATAACGTCTCCATTGCATCGCTGAACAAGTATCTGATCGGCGGCATCATGCTGGACGACAACAAAATCGAAAAGCTCGTGCAGGATAATGTCGCCAAGCTGTCCATCAAGACGCCGTCCTCCAAAACGCAGATTCAATCGCTGTCCGGCGGTAACCAGCAGAAGGTGCTGATTGCCCGCTGGCTGGCCAACGACCCCGATGTTTTCATCATGGACGAGCCGACCCGCGGCATCGACGTCGGTGCAAAGTATGAGATTTACTGCATCATCGCCGAGATGGCCAAACAGGGCAAGAGCATCATCATGATCTCCTCCGAAATGAGCGAGCTGATCGGCATGTCTGACCGCATCATGGTCATGTGCGATGGCCGCTGCACCGGCTTTATCGACGGTGATAAGGCGAACCAGGAGAACATCATGACGCTGGCTACCCAGTTTGAATAAGGAGGAATCCGAAAATGGAGAAAAAATTCGACTTAAAAAAATTCCTGTCCAATAACGCGATCATTATTCTGATCATTTTGCTGGCCCTCTTCGTCGGCTGCACGACCCAGAACTTCTTTACCGAGACAAACGGCAAAAACCTGCTGCTGAACGTCGCCCCGCGTTTCATCATCGCCTGCGGCGTTTCGGGATGCCTGATTACCAAGGGCACTGACCTGTCCGCCGGCCGCCAGGTCGGCCTGGCCGCCTGCTTCTCCGCCATGCTGCTGCAGAGTGTTGACTACTCTGCCCGCATGCTGCCCTGGCTGCCCGATATTCCGTGGCCCGTGGCCCTGCTGATCGTCATGGCGATCATGGCCTGCTTCGGCGCCATCAACGGCTGCATTATCGCATTCCTGAAGGTTCCTCCTTTCATCGCTACGCTGGGCATGCAGACCATCGTTTACGGCCTGTGCTCCGTCATCACCAACAACCAGCCCATGGGCGGTTACAAGCAGAGCTACCTGACCGTTGCCAGCGGCACGCTGGGCCCCATCCCGTTCCTGGCCATCTTTGCGCTGATCGTCGGCATCTTCTTCTGGTTCCTGTACAATAAGACCCGTCACGGCAAGTACATGTACGCCATCGGCGGCAACGAGAACGCCGCTCAGGTTGCCGGTGTCAACGTCACCGCGTCCCTGATCCGCATCTACATCCTGGCCTCCTGCATGTATGCTCTCGGCGGCTTCCTCGTCGGCGCAAAGGCCGGCGGTGCTTCCACCAACACCGGCAACGGCTATGAGCTGGAAGCTATCGCAGCCTGCACCATCGGCGGCGTTTCCACCAACGGCGGCGTCGGCAAGGTCTCCGGCGTTCTGGTCGGTGTTCTGGTCTTTGAAGTCCTGAAGATCTGCCTGCAGTTCCTCGGCGTCGACCCCGCTTACACCTACATTGCACAGGGCCTTGTCATCGTCATCGCCGTTGCCCTTGACCTGCGCAAGTACCTGGCCAAGAAGTAATATGGAAGAAGAAAAAAGCACCTCTGAAACGCAAAAGTCCGATTCCCGCCCGGATCGCAGCCAACTGAACGCCTTTGAGAATTTCTATGAGAAGTTCCGCAAAGTGCCGCTGAAATACATTGATGTCTTTATCGGCGTCTGTGTTGCCGCACTGGTCATCGTTGTGCTGGTCGGGATACTGAAAAGCAAGGGAATATTGTAAAAAGCGTGCCTCCCACAGAAACGCTCTGTGGAAGGCACGTCTTTTATTTTACCGCTCAGGGGCCGGGCATGCTCGGCCCGCGGCCTTGCGGAAGGCAGCCGCCCTGCATCGCAGACACTCCGGGAAAACCGTAGGGGAGGGATTCATCCCTCCCCTACAAACCGGCCCGGAAGCAGGCATCACTTTTTAACGATTTTTTTCTTCTTCCGCACGCTGTACCCGAAGCTGCCCAGCTTTCTTCCCAGCGCCAGATAATCCCCGTGGCTGTAGACGATCAGCTTCGCCTTGTTCAGGCACAGCTTGCCGCTCTCGTCCAGCAGCCGCTCGTCCACATCCACGGCGACGCACTCGGCCAGAAACAAATCATGCGAACCCAGCGGAATGACCTGCGTGACCTTGCACTCCAGATTCACGGGGCTTTCCTCCACCAACACCGTGCCGACCTTGGCCGCAGGGGCGGCGGTCAGGTGCATGGCAGCGAACTTGTCCACGTCGCGCCCGCTCTTGACGCCGCACCAGTCGATGGCGCGGACAAGGCTCTCGGTGGGCAGGTTCACGACGAACTCGCCGCTTTCCTGAATTAGATGGTGGCTGTACCGCTCGGGCCGCACGCTGATGGACAGCATCGGCGGCTGGGTGCAGATCGTGCCGGTCCAGCCCACCGTGATAAGGTTCGGCTTGTCGGGGCTGCCGCAGCTGACCAGTACGGGCGGCTCCGGGTTCAGCAGGGTAGACCCCTTCCATACCTGTCGGCTCATTGCGCATCCTCCTTGATCTCACCAAAGTTCGGCGTTGCATCGCTGATAATATACCGCGGGCGGTGCTTGGATTCCAGATAAATTTTACCGATGTACTCCCCGATAACGCCCAGACAAATCAGCTGCACGCCCGAGACAAAGCAGATGATACTGGTCATGGACGCCCAGCCGGACACGGTCCGCCCCAGCGCGGCCTCGATGACGGCCCACAGCACGCCGATAAAGCTGACGAGCGCCACAAACACGCCGAAGCCTGTGATGAACCGGATGGGTTTGATGGACAGGCTCGTGATGCCGTCAAACGCCAGCGCCAGCATTTTGGACAGAGGATAGTGGCTCTCGCCCGCCATGCGCTCATGGCGCTCGTAGGTCACGCAGGTGGACTTGAAGCCGACCAGCGGCACCATGCCGCGCAGGAACAGGTTGACCTCCCTGAACCGGGCAAACTCCTCCAGCACGCGGGCGCTCATCAGGCGGTAGTCCGCGTGGTTAAAGACGACCTCCGCGCCCATGGCGTTGAGGATTTTATAGAAGCTCTCCGCGGTAAAGCGTTTAAAAAACGTGTCTGTCTCGCGCTTGCTGCGCACGCCGTACACGACGTCGCAGCCGTCGCGGTAGGCGTCCACCATGGCGTCCATCGCGTTGATGTCGTCCTGCCCGTCGCAGTCGATGGAAATCGTAATGTCGCAGCGGCTTTTGGCCTCCATCAGGCCCGCTAGCACGGCATTCTGGTGGCCGCGGTTGCGGCTCTGGCAGATGCCTGCATAGTGCGGGTCACGCGCAGCCAGGTCACAGATAATTTCCCACGTCCGGTCCTTCGAGCCGTCGTTCACAAACAGCACGCGGCTGTCGGGGCTGATCTTGCCCGCGGCGGTCAGGTCGGTGAGCTTCTGTAAAAACATCGGTGCTGTGATGGGCAGCACCTCCTGCTCATTGTAGCAGGGGATGACGATGTACAAAATCGGGTCGGTACGGTTGTTCATACAAATAACCTCAACATGTTAAAATTGCGGGCAGACGGCGTGCAGCCGCTCGGGGTCGGGCAGCTTAAAGCTGCCGCGGAACAGCTCGATCAGCCCCTCCTCCTGCATCCGGCTCAGCTCGCGGGAGAGCGCGCTGCGGTCACAGTTCAAAAACGCGGCCAGCTCAGTGCGGGTCATGGCGGTGGAAAACGTATCCGCGCCGCACCGTTCGCGCTGTTCCAGCAGCCACATGCAGATGCGCCCGCGCAGGCTCTTGCAGCAAATCAGCTCCAAACGGCGGTCCAGCGCAAAATATTTGTCGCTGATGGTCTCCAGCCAGTTCTGCAGCAGCTTCAGGTGTGCGCTGTGCAGCGCGGCGCAGGGGCGCAGCAGTGCCTCGCAGGGAAGATACAGTGCCAGACAGGCCTCGGCGGCGGAGACATTGACGGGGCTGCGGCTGCGCCCGCCCGCCAGCACGTCGGCAAAGACGCCGCCCGGCCCCATACGGGTCATGACGACGGTAGAGCCGTCGGCCAGCGGTTTGCTTGCCGTGATAGCACCTTCCAGCACAAGGCCGACTTCGTGGGTCTCGTAGCCTGCCATCAGCAACAGCTCGCCTTTGGCGTAGCGGCGCACCCGCGGCGCAAAGCAGGCCATCAGCGTGTCCAGCTCGGCGTCCGTCATGCCGCGCAAAAGGCTTGTGCGGCGCATCGTTTCGTAGTAGGGTGTGTAGTCCATACAGCTCCTTGCAAACGGTTGAAAAGGGCATCTGTTGCACGGGCAACAGACAATTCACATTTATTATAGTATAGTAGGGCCGCAAAAGCAACAAGGAGGATAAGATTTTTATGAAACTGAAACGTATTTTCGCCGCTGTAACGGCGTTTGCTTTGTGTGCCTCTCTGGCAGGCTGCGGCGCGGCCGCGACTGTGAGCGAGTCTGCCGCAGAATCTGCCGCTGAATCCGCCGTCGAGGCAACCCCCGCCGTCACCGAGGCCCCCGCTACTGAAGAAACCGCCGACGCATCCGAGGCCGCCCTGCGCATCGCGGGCCTGAAGGGTCCCACGACGATGGGCCTCGTCAACCTGATGAGCGATGAGGTCGCCTCCAACTACAACTTCACGATGTACGGCGCTGCCGATGAAATCGTGCCGCTGCTGGTCAAGGGTGACTTGGACGCCGCCGCTGTGCCCGCCAACCTCGCCGCCACGCTCTACAACAAGACGAACGGTGCAGTGGAAGTTGCCTGCATCAACACGCTGGGCGTGCTCTACATCGTCGAGAACGGAGAGACCGTCAACTCTGTCGGGGATCTGAAGGGCCAGACCATCGTCACCACCGGCAAGGGCGCTACCCCCGAGTACGTTCTGCGCTACGTCCTGACCGAGAACGGCGTTGACCCCGACAGCGACGTTACCATCGAGTATTGCAGCGAGGCCACCGAGGCCCTGAGCAAGGTCCAGGCGGGCGAAGCCACCATCGCCATGCTGCCTCAGCCCTTCGTCACCAGCGCCATGTCCCAGGTCGAGGGTCTGCGCGTTGCGCTTGACATGAACGAGGAATGGCAGAAGGTCGTCGGCTCCAAGCTGGTCACCGGCGTTCTGGTCGTCCGCAAGGATGCCGTTGAGAACGACCCTGAGGCTTTTGCCGCCTTCATGGATGGCTATGCCGCCAGCGTCGAGGCCGCAAACTCTGACCTCGAGGGCACCGCAGCCCTCTGCGAGCAGTACGGCGTTGTCGCCAAGGCTGCGCTGGCCCAGAAGGCCCTGCCGCAGTGCAACATTGTTTTTGAGACCGGCGACGAGATGAAGACCGACCTCGAGACCTACTTCAAGGTTCTGTACGCCGCCGACCCCGCCAGCGTGGGCGGCGCCCTGCCTGCCGACGACTTCTACTATGCAGGCTAAATCCCCCCGCAGAGGCCGATGCTCGCATCGACCCCAGCAAACGCCGCTGTGGCAAAAGGCTGCCGCCATCCTTGTGTGGATTCTGATTTGGCAGCTTGCCGCCATGGGGCTGGGACACGGCGGGCTGTTTCTGGCTACGCCCCTGCAGACACTGGGAGCGCTGGCACAGCTGGCACCCACAGCTGCATTCTGGCAGCGCATCGTGTTCAGTGCGCTGCGCATAATGGCGGGCTTCCTGCTGGCAGCAGCAGGGGGCCTGCTTCTTGGCGCAGCGGGCGCACGTTGGCACGGGGTACGGGTGTTCATTGACCCTGCCATGCAGCTGATCCGCGCCATGCCCGTCGCCAGCTTTGTCATTCTGGCGCTGCTCTGGGTGCGCAGTGCGAACCTGTCGGTCATCGTCAGCTTTACCCATGTGCTGCCCGTCGTCTATGCGGGCGTGCTGGGCGGCATTGCCGACACCGACCCGAAGCTGCTGGAAATGGCGAAGGTCTACCGCCTGCCGCTCACCGCGCGGCTGCGGTACATCTGGCTGCCCGGCATCTTCCCGTCCTTCTGCGAGAGCTGCATCGCCGCTATGGGCATGTGCTGGAAGAGCGGCGTCTCCGCCGAGGTCATCGGTCTGCCGGACCACAGCGTGGGCGACGCGCTCTACCGCGCGAAGATCACCCTGTCCACGCCGGATGTGTTCGCGTGGACGCTCGTCATCGTGCTGCTGTCGGCGGCGCTGTCCGCGGCAGCGGCGGCCCTGCTGCGCACGGCCAAGACACGTCTTTGCGGGGAGGTGCGCGTGTGAGCATTGTGATAACCGATCTCTGCAAAAGCTTCGGCAGTACGCCGGTTTTGCAGCACTTTACCTGGACGGTGGACCGCCCCATGGTGCTGATGGGCCGCTCCGGCTGCGGAAAGACCACGCTGCTGCGCATCCTGCTGGGACTGGAGTCCGCGGACTCCGGCACAGTGACCGGCGTCGAAACGCCCGCCGCCGTCTTTCAGGAGGATCGCCTCTGCCCGCAGCTGACCGCCGCCGCCAACCTGACGCTGACCGGTCACGGCCTGACACCGCGGGATGCCGAGCGTGAGCTGCGCACCCTTGGCTTTACGGATGCCGAGCTGGCGCT
>ERZ791812.1020-NODE-1020-length-11803-cov-7.350017_pt1 | contig 11803 bp, 9 predicted proteins | sample MGYA00510303_ERZ791812 | MGnify/ENA primary metagenome ERZ791812 (study PRJEB30046, sample SAMN00791985) | human gut metagenome | study: EMG produced TPA metagenomics assembly of the A metagenome-wide association study of gut microbiota in type 2... | reverse complement strand
CTATCGCCCCTCATTTCTATTTTATCTTGTTTGTACCCCTTGTACACCGATGTTTTATATGCAACAAATCAAAAAAACGCAGTATTGAATCTCCGCATTATAATTATTATCATAATGTGTGAACCCTTTCCAAGTATTCGCTCTCTTTTGCAAAAACCATTTCGCTCGAAGCATTCCATTCAAGGGTGTTAAACGCTTGAACATCATCCGATGTGATTTTTAGCATCTTCTCATTTTTATATTGTTGCTTTTTTGTCACAAGTAATGCTGTTTGCGGCGTAATTGGGTAGAATAGTTCTATATCTTCAGGCGGTCCGTTCCTATCAGATACTGAATAGGTATTTATAACGGGCTGATCTCCAACAATAAACTGGCCATTATCCGTATGAAGCAAAACTATAGAATAGTCGCTTATAATGCCTGCTCCTGTATAAGAAGCAAGTATTAGTGATAACGGTATCCACATGTTTTCCGGACGGATATCCTTAAAATAGGGGTTCATATTCCGAGCATTTTCTAATGTATACAGTATTCTGTTGCGCATTTTCTTCGTTCGAAAATACTGATTTGCAAGAAAAAAGGAGAAATCTTCTCGGCCTATTTCGCTCTCCCAAAAGCCTATATTGTCCTCTCTCAGCAACTTAACATATTCCATTCCTTGAGTTTCTATTTTTCCATGTAGCTTTTCTATCGATTCTATATTATAATCTTTAAATTCCTGCGTTGCTGTTATCGCTTCAAACACTTTCTCATCATTTTCAGGCAAGTATTTTCCAACCGCTCTTGCAAATTTAAACGATGCACAATATAGATTCAGCCAATTCTCTCCCACGTTTTTTTGTATTCCTGTTTTTCCTCTAATCGTCATCCCATAAATAAGTTCTATTTCTCTTTTTGAAAGCTCTTTTACTTCATAAAAATAGTTCTCATGCGCAACATTCATCAAAGAAACCGGAAAAATTCTTCCCTCGCGCCTGCAAAAAATTTGACCTTTATTAGAATTATCTCTTGTCCATGGAACTAAATAACTGCGCCAAATATAGTGTTGTTTTTTCGTTGTTTGATTCACAGAAATCCTCTCCTAAAAGTCTTTCGCGTACATATCAGAAATAAACACGCTTTATCAAAAAGCACCCACTACAGCCGAAGTTCATTTTACTGCCTGTGGGTGTCTTTTATACGCATCAATGCATGCTATATATTCAATCACAATGTCTGGCTAAGTACAAACAATTTTACTCCAACAAAATCCTCCCGTGGATTTTGAGACAATAGATTTTCTATTTCCTCATCTATTCTCTCCTGCGTCAACTCTCCCATCTGCTCAAGTTCTTCTATAAGATCACTTTCCTCTTTATACGCATCTCTTCGCCCTTTTACGATTTCTGTCTCAGTGTCTGAAATGATCGAACCATCGTTTAGTACTTTTCCATTAAGGCCGAGGTGATTTTGCAAGTTTTGACGCAATTGGTTTCTGATTATCCGTGTTCCATAGCTCTCTGCTATATCAATTCTTCCATCAGAATAATAAACGATGCTATCCATCATATCCTTATTTAGCGGATCCAAGTTTATAATGGAATCTTCTTTTTTTGCGTCACAGCAAAGTACACGGCGATGCCCATCAGCATCCCGGTCTTTTCCGCCTCGGCACGAAACAAACAGATTTACATATTGGAGAGCTCTTTGTTTGCTTTTACTCAATGGATACAAATGCTCTATGACTGCACTATCCGAGTTGTTCTCCACCCGAGTCATGCAATAGACACATAGTCCATGTTGTCTTTTCAAAAGTTCTGTCCGTATGCGGGTTTTATTAAGCGCATCAAAGAATTCTTCCCGAAGCCTCTTTGCTTGCTCCGCGTTTGGTATTTCCGGGATTTCGTCCCAACCGTCTTTGGCTTTTTGGGCATCGATATCCTCTTGAATTTCCTGTGGGCAAGGCCCTTTATCTACAAAAATCATACTACTTCCAGTTTTTGCGCAATTTCATCCTCGCTTGCGCTCTCTTCACTTCCGTATTACCTTCGCCATAGCATTGAATCATTTTGTCTAAGGCGTTCTGAGCTGCTTGCTCATCGCGGCTATAAAACGCCTGCTCAAACGCATCTGTCATTTTCCTCAATTGCTGCGGGATTCCTAAGCTTCCCTGCCGTAAGGATACGACGTCATCGATTGAGTACGCATACGCACTGTGCAGCAGTGCTGCCCCATCTTCTCCAATCGACAAAAGTCTTGCTTCCTTGGAAGAAGAAATAATAATCGGTGAATGGGTTGCTACTATAAACTGTATTTTCGGGAATGAACTATGAAGCGCATCCAAGACTTTCCATTGCCATTTTGGATGCAAGTGCATATCGATTTCGTCAATGAACACCACACCACCAACCTGGCTGTAGTCATCTAAGCCGGGATTCAAAATTGCCGTTCTGAACGCCATTTCCATCAGCATCCACAAAAGAGACTGATATCCGGCACTCAAATAGTTAATGGGTAAAGTCTTTCCATCTTCCGTATATGCAAGATCCTCAAATATGCGTGAAAACTCCACGACAGGCATTTCATCAAGGTCATTCATGCGCTGCATAAATAACCCAACAGCTTTTTTAAATGCCTCATATTCCGCCACTGCACCATACACCTTGAACTCGGCCATAGCCATTTTAAACGTCCAGTCCGTCAGGGCCTTTCGATCCAGCGATGAATCAAGGCAGCCCATATAACCGCAAACGCGGTCATTGAGTTTATTCTGCCCAAGTGAATTTATTTGGGCTCTTTGCGTATCTGCAATTCTCGATGTGCTGAAATAGCAAATGAGTGGCAATACGGCTTCTTTCGTATTCAGATTCTGCTTACCTACCGCTGCAATCTCATTTCCAATATAGCGTGTTCTTGTCGCGCTTGTCTCATCCTCACGAAAAACTTCACACGTATAATCGTTGCCATCGTAGTCTATATGGCTCTTTACGTATGTCGGATGGAATCTGGTAACAAACTGTGATGCGTCACTGACTCTTTCGGTTTCAAAACGCACTTCTCTGGAAGTAATTCCCTTTTTTGTTACACCTTTCATTCTGCTGAAATATGGTTGAAGTGATAAGGACAGCGCCTCAAGGACTGTTGTTTTGCCAACACCATTATTACCAATTAGCAGGTTGATTCCCGGAGCAAATTCCAAAGACATTTCTGCGATGCCTTTGAAGTTTTTGATCACGGTCTGTTCAATATACATTATAAATGGTCCCTTCTTTCGTTGACAAAGCGCTTTTCCTTGATGGCAGATACTTTATTTTACCATATCTATAGAAAAACATCAATCCATCTTTCATTCTGGTCATATATTTGCATAACATTCATCACTTTAGATACTGTAACGCCAACGCAATTAACGACAAACAGCGGTTAAAGAAATAATCACAATGTCGTATATCTGTAATATTAATTTTGTTTGTCTCATGGTGCCTGATACAGAAACGATTGCCTATATTCGTTAGTACTCTAAATTCTTCCTCAAACAAGTCTTGATATTCACTTTGCCCTCCAGCCATATCATTGATAATTTTGTTTGCAGAAGCCTTTTTATCCAAATCTATATAATATGTCTTTAGCCTTTCGAGTACATCCCATATTTTTTCAACTGCATCTCTATGAGATTGAAAATCCGGCTGCTGATGCCTTGTTATTGCTGTCTCAAGCAATTCACACAGCCCTGGCTCTTGAATTTTAGGCAATAGTCCTATTATCTCTGGAGATAAAACCTCTGCCTCTACTGTATGCTCTATAAGGCCGTTATCATTTAATTGAAAGGGCAGATTACTTTTCATGAATTCCGCATTGATTTTCGCGCGATATTCTGCTTTTTCGTCATCGGATAATTCATCATGCTGCAATTCTATAATATCAAATAAGGCTGGAGTGAATTGCGCAGCTATCGCACCTTCAACTCCCCCTGGCAAGAATTGAGCATATTGCAAATCTACCACTAGACCAATATCGTAGTCTCTAAGCCTATCAATAGCTACTTCTAACGCATCTGTTCTTTCTGTCCTTGATTCATATCTATTGGGCTGAATTTGTATAGGCTGGCGAAATTCAATCATAATTTCACTAAAATGCCTCTTTGTATCCCAGCTAACCACGCCGCTTATGTGATCCACACTCGGCCCATTTCCATATTCAATCAATTCTTTATAGCGTTCAGAAAACAGATTTTCTGGCCATGTGATTTTGGGTGGTGCTATATACGGACGTGCTTCATATATATCGCGCCCCGAAATTTTCTTTGCAGGGTAGAGTTCGTAGCCATCTTCACGAAGTAATTCATTAAACTTCTGAAGATAGTCTCTCCACCGCGAATTTTCTATCCGAACTGCCGGATGCAGCATCATACACAAAAATGTAATAAAGCTTCATCACCATCGCCTTGGCGCAAAGAAAATCGTTCATCCTGAAAGATTAAGTATTCATCTTCGTAATCACCAAATCTGAGATGACAACTTATGTCTCCATGCGCATTAGAATAGCGACTATCATTCGAGGGCATATTGTCTAAGTCATACAGCCTTTCCAAAAATCAAAGCTCGTCCAGTCGGCCATGATAGGATATTTTAGCTCTGTAACTGACAATATAGTTACCACTTATACTATCATATTGTGGCTCGTCAAAAGACACTACAAATCCATTGCGGATAACGTCAATGATGTCTTGCCGTGTCACATCCGAAATTTTATCCATCATAATTACTCCATGTTCATTAGCAGATAATCTCTCGAACCTTATACTGCCTCAGTAGGGATCATTTCTTTCCTATACTGCGCCGGTGACTTCCCTATCTCTTTCTTAAACACCCTGCTGAAATACAGCGGGTTTTCATACCCTACGATTTCGGAAATTTCCTTGATGTTGTAGGTCGTCCGCTCCAACAGGCTTTGGGCGTTGACCATGCGCAGAGAGAGGATGTACTGGGCCGGGGACATACCGGCGTACTGTTTGAAATTGTGTATAAACCAGTTGGTGCTGATGTGCAGGGATTCCGCATAATCGTCTATGCTGATTTTGGTGTTATAGTTCTCATTGAAGTAGGCCGCCGCATGTTCAATTTATTCTTGAACGTTGCCGGTGGCCTTTTTCTGTTCATGCTGCTGACGGTCTACCAACAGCAGAATATCGTTAAACAACGATGCAATATAATCTTCATATCCATATCGGCACATCTGTAATTCTTGGATGATTTAGCGGAACAGCGCCTTATACTCCGGCAGCACCCCACTGTAGAACACGTGTTCATCAAGAGAAATGCCATGGTATGCCAGTATGGTTTTTACATCTCTGCCCGTGAAGTGAATCCAGAAAACTTCCGGGTTATCTTCCAGATAATATACATATTTTGGGATTTCTTCTGGCTTGTAAAGCACCATATGGCCCGCGCTGACGATTCCTTCCTTGCCGTCAAACCAGAAATGCGTCTTGCCGTTTGCCACATATAAGATTTGGTAATCTCTGCGCCCTTTCTGCCTGTAGGTCGGTAGTTTGGGGCGTGTTTTCAGCCGATAGGTGCCGCAGCTGCCCACCACCAACGGTGTGGAGTTGTCTTTGAAATCTGTACGGGGATTGTTCAGATAGCCGGAGTTAATGTACGCACCCCCCTCCTGTTTTTGTGGATATTGCGAGGTGCTTCGTTCATTTTACCCTTACTTTACAAAAAAACATTGATTTTGTGCATATTTAGCGCAATACCGTTTAGGTTTTATTGTATATAGAAATTGTATAATAATTTCAGACGAAACGCAAGCAGAACTGTACAAATCACAGGAGGAGAATGGATGATTATTCCGCACTATTACGAGGACCCGCACTCACTGCATGTGGGTACCATGCCGAATCGTGCCTATTACATTCCGGCATCCCGGCGCAGCGATGCCTTAGTCGAGCACCGCGAGACCTCGGATTGCTTCCAGCTTTTGAACGGAAGCTGGAAATTTCGGTACTACGCCAGTATTTATGACTTGCAGGATGCTTTCTATGAGGTCGGCTATGATGCCTCCGCTTTTGACAGCATCCCGGTCCCCAGCGTGTGGCAGAACCACGGCTACGACCACTACCAGTACACCAACATCCGCTATCCGTTCCCCGCTGATCCGCCGTATGTTCCCAAAGAGAACCCCTGCGGCGCTTACCTCTACGACTTCACTTACCAAAAAGATGCCACCGCCCCGCGTGCATTTCTGAACTTCGAGGGCGTTGCCTCCTGCTTCTATGTCTGGCTTAACGGTCAGTTTGTCGGGTACAGTCAGGTCGCCCATTCCACAAGCGAGTTCGATGTAACGAAGTTTTTGCAGGACGGCACCAACCATCTGGCGGTCCTCGTGCTGAAATGGTGCGATGGCAGTTACATGGAAGATCAGGATATGTTCCGTATCTTCTTTGGCTCGATGATTGACAGGACGCACTCCAAGCTGGGCAAGGCTCGCCCGTGGATGCTCTACGGCTACATCGGCTGCGCCATCACGCTGGTCGGCATCTTCGCCATCCCCATGGGCATGAGCGAGTTTGCCAAGTACGCATGGTTCTTAATCTGCTACACTCTGCTGAATGCCGTGTTCTACACCGCCAACAACATCGCCTACTCTGCCCTGACCGCCCTTGTCACCAAGAACGGCGCCGAGCGTGTTGAGATGGGTTCCTACCGCTTCATGTTCGCATTCGCCACCAGCCTTGCCATCCAGTCCGTCACGCTGCTGGCTGTCTCCGCACTGGGCGACACCGCCGAAGCATGGCGCACCGTGGCTATCATCTATGCCATTATCGGTCTGATCGTCAACACGCTCTCTGTTTTCTCCGTCAAGGAGTTGCCGGAGGAAGAGTTGGTCGATACCACGAATAAAGCCGAAATCGAGAAAGACGAGAAGTACAGTCTTGTCGAAGCTGCCAAGCTGCTGGTTTCCAACAAATACTACCTGATGATCTGCGTCACCTACATTTTGCAGCAGATTTACGGTGCCATGATCAGTATGGGTACCTACTACACCGCCCATATCCTTGGCGACAAGAACCTGTTCGGCGTGTTTTCTTGGGCCATCAACATTCCTTTGATCATCGCACTGGTCTTTACCCCGACCCTCGTTGCCAAGATGCACGGTATGTACAAACTGAACGTCGGCAGCTATGCCCTTGCTACCGTAGCCCGTGCGCTGGTTGCTGTGGCTGGTTATACGGGTTCCGGCGATGTCAAGATGATGCTCCTCTTCACGGCCATCGCTGCACTGGGTCAGGGCCCGTGGCAGGGCGACATGAACGCCGTTATTGCCTCCTGCTCCGAGTTCACTTGGCTGACGAAGCACAAGCGCGTGGACGGCACGATGTATTCCTGCACCTCGCTCGGTGTCAAGCTGGGCGGCGGCCTCGGCACTGCCATCACCGGCTGGCTGCTGGCGTTCAGTCACTATGATAAGGCGCTGGCCGTGCAGCCGGAATCCTGCATCAATATGCTGAAACTCATGTACCTCGTGATTCCCTTTGTGCTGGATGCCATCATTACTGTTATCCTCTCCCGCATGAAGGTCGAGGAGGCCAACGATAAGATCCGCGCCGAAATGAAAAACTGATATTCACTATTCTCCTTCTCAAAAAGGGCTTCCGCATCTGCTGGCGGAAGACCTTTTTCTGTATGGTGCTTTACCCTCTAAAATCAGCCAAAGCACTGGCTATTAAATCTATTGGCGGCGAAGATATAGGAGACTCCTCTTTCTGCAAATCCCGGGTACGCCCCATGCTCTGCTTTTCTAAGTATTCCTGCACGATTTGCTCAATCAAGGCGCGGTCCGTTTGCGGAAAAGACTTCGTTTCTGCCTTTTCATAGCATAGAATTGCATCGGTAAGGTACTGCGCCTTGCCCCTGTCACGCTGCCGTTCCAAGTATTCTACGGCACGCACATGGTCTGGATTTTCCATGTCAAAGCGAACTGTAAAGCGTCCCCGGTCCTTTTTCAGCTTCATGGTTCATCACGCCCCTGTCACTGTGCAGCGGTAAAGATACTCAAAGCCCTTGGCATTGGCATTCACGTCCTCCACAAAGACGGGGTGTGCCACCTTTCCGGATGTTTCGATTTGCCGCCGCAGCAGGCAGGCACCGCCGCCCACAAAAATCACACGCCCCGTGCGCAGGTCAAGCTGGCGCTCGCGCAGTGCGCCCAACATATCGTTGACGAACTCCTGCGCCTGATATTCCACCAGCGCGGCGACTTCTTCCCCGTAACTGCTCCCCTGCCCCTGCAAGAGAATGGCATCCACATCGGTTTCCTCCAACAGAATGTCCACCAAATCGGAGCTGGCTTTAGAGCGGATGCGGTTATACAGCAAAATCACGCCATTTTCCAGCGAGTCACAGGTAGACAGGTCAGCGCGGCCGTTCTTCAGCAGCAGATAATCCGCTGTGAAGCCGCCCACGTCCAGAATCAGCGCACGCGGCACCGTTGCCAGTTCGCCCAACATCATGGCCGCCGCTGCAAACGCCTGCGGATAGCACTGCACATTGCGGATCAGAATGCTGTACAGCTTGTCACGGTAGGAGAAGTAGATAGGTTCCTTACGTTTGAAGTAACGCACGAACGCCTTGTTCTGTGCGCCAAAGTGTGCGGGTGGCAAGCCGATGGCAAGGTTAATGGGCATCAGCCCGGAGGTATAAGCGCCCTGTGCTTCGATTTCCTCCGCAATGGCAAACAGCGATAGGATAAAAAAACGCTCGTCTGTGGTTTTGTCCTTTTGGTACGGGATGCGCTGTGTGGACAGCGTATAGTAACTGCCGCCGTATTTCAGTACATCCCTGCCGTAAGGCCGAGTTTTGCTTTTCTGCACACCGGAAACGATTGCGTTTCCGTGGACGGTTTTGACCTGTTTGTTGCCGTGGTCGATAGCAATAAGCATAACATCAACTCCCTTCGATGCTTATATTTACCTTATACGTTTTGAATACGTCATTTCCCAACAAATTTACGCATTATTTTTTCTTGTACGCAATGATGCGCATTATTTATTTGTTTGCATTTCCCTGACGGGTGCGCTATAATGGGCAAAGTAAGTAAAAACACAGGAGTCCGTCATGAATAAAACGCTTGAAATCAGTGCCATGCAGTATGATTTTCATACCTTGCTGAAAGTTTCCGATATATGCGGCCTTACCGGCGAAATCGGCTTCCATGATACAGACACTGGCTACCTCGTCAGCTTTCCCGATGATGACGGCAAGGCCGAGCAGCGGATGGCCGAGTATAAGAAACGGCTTGTTGATCTCGAAAACAACATCTGGAATCGGTAATTTGTGACCCGCCGGGGAAATTTCAATACAATTAAAAGAATAGCCCCTTCTGCTGAAATTGCATCAGCGGAAGGGGCTGTGTTTATATTGTATTCAGTATTTCCAACGCCCTTGACAGGGGCATCACTTTCTGGCACTTGGACTTTTGGAAATCATATCTCACCTTCTTGCCGTCTGGCATCACCGCTATGGCGTTTTCTGTCAGTATGGCCGCTTTCAATTTAGGAACATAGCGGTGTACCTTCCCATGCCGATCAATTTTGGCATGAGGCATGATAAGTTCTGCCGTTCCCAGCTTGATTTTTGCTTCTTTCGGCAGCGGTGAAAGCCATTTGTAGGTTTCACACTCAGAAGCAGTATCCCACATAGAATACTGGTATGTTCGCCCGCCGAAGAAGCTATCCTGCTGTTCCATATATTCAAAGTGTTCTGTCTGCTGCGTTACCATCTGCGCCACACGGGCGGCATTCAGTTCCATTTCCTCTAAGCGGATGTACTCATGCCGTTGGTGTTCACAGTAATAGCCACAGCTGATATTGACCGCTGCAGTTTCCAGATACGGCGCAATATAGGATATATCACTGCATGAACCACCCGCTGTTTCAAATCCGAACGAGGTGATGAAGTCCTCAAACTCCGGGTTATCGCAGCGGTAAAACACGGCATCATTGCTGCCCCGGCGGTCGATCTCTACGATGTAGTTTACCTGCGGCCACAAAGAACCTCTTGTGAATTTCTTTGCACCCACACAGCCAACTTCTTCGTTCTCGCAGAACAGCACATGACAGTTCGTCGTGCGCAGAATCTGCAAAATCATCCAGACTCCGCATCGGTCATCACCGCCGATTCCCTGCGGTGACATTGCCACTGCCCCATCTGCCGAATAGCATATCTGCTCGACAGGCTGGCGGTGAACCGTGTCCATGTGGGCCACCAGCAGGACGGGAATTGTTCCCTCGGCATACAGGTAGCCTGGCTTATCGGTGACAGGGAAACCCCTGCTTTTCAGCTCAGCTTTCAATGTCTTTTTCAAGTCCATCTGCGGCAGACGCAGAATGGTCTCAAACGTCAATTCTTTCATGGATTCCTCCTTTATGCGGCAAGACCGTTCATCTGATTCGGGCAGAAACGATTGGCACCGATGGAAAGGCAGTCGCTATGGATTGTGCAGTTTCTGCATACACTTATCACTTGCTCATAGCAGGCAGGGCAAATTCCACGCTGCTCGCCGGAACGGGCAAGTCCGATACGCGGCATACCGATAAACTCCTCTTCGCAGGCAGTGCAGCGATAGCCGCATTCCTTACAGTAAAAGTGGTTATCAATATATCGCCCATATCCATGCACCGTTTTACCGCAGCCTTTGCAGACAAACATACTGCCGCATTCTGCACAGCATATCAAGCGATGATCCTTCTGCGCCCCTCCGCAGCAGACGCAGCGAGCCACCGATCCAATTGTCATTTGACAATGATCGAGTTCACCTTTCATCAAAGATACCACCGCATACCCGTACTCATAGTCAGGATAGTGGTTGCTGTCCGCCGCAGATTCGCAGTAAGGTTCGGTATCTTTTCCTCGCTTAATCGACCACAGGTTCGGTTTGTCAAGGCACGTAGCGATTGCCTGCTGAACGATGCTGCGATACAGTGCTTTCTGGTCTTCCAAATCTGTGGGATACAGGCGGGATTGCAGCAGAACATTATCCTTATAGCAGAAAATTTCTCGCGTGATGCGCGGTGCGGTATGGAAGTCCTGTGTGTATTCGTCACTGACTGTGAAGAAAATCATACTGACGGCATCGCCCATATAGGACTGGCAACCGCCGTGATAGCTGCCCCTTTCTAAGCAGTGGCAGGAACTCCAAGTGTTGTCGCGGTTGGACATTTCGAGAAAATCGCAGGGGTGGATTGACAGCACGGCAGTTTTCTCGATATGCGCCGGGTTCAGGGCATCGGCCAGCCGCGCAAACAGCGCGTTGTAGGGTTTGACCGTGCGCATATAGCGGCTGTCCGGTTCGCCTGCTTCCGCTTCTTCCTCGATTCGGTCAAGATGAAATTTCAGGCAAAGTCGATTGATAATGCGGCTCGCCTTTTGCCCCGGTGCGCACTTGATGCCGCCGTATTGCCGAATCGTGTCCAGGCGGTATTCATTTGGTATCCGGGCATAGTCTGCGGTTGCCGCGTGCAGGGCTGCTTCAAAGTTCTCGTACACCGTATCATCCGTGCAGGCCCTACGGCCCAGTTCAAGGATGGCGGCGCGTGTTTCATCTACCGTAGCACGGTCGATTTTTCGGCGCTCCTCCACTCGGAACACGATTGCCAGTTCTTTTTCGTTCCACAGCGGATGTCTGCGTAGAAGCTGCAAAAGCCCCTGCTTTTGTTCGTACCACTGTGTAAGGTTTGCTGCGACTCCTTCCTCCGAAAATGGCTTTTGATACTTGTGCATGACCTCGTAAAATTGCTGTTTGAGTTCGTCCATCATTGTAA
>ERZ791812.1001-NODE-1001-length-12021-cov-2.646666_pt1 | contig 12021 bp, 9 predicted proteins | sample MGYA00510303_ERZ791812 | MGnify/ENA primary metagenome ERZ791812 (study PRJEB30046, sample SAMN00791985) | human gut metagenome | study: EMG produced TPA metagenomics assembly of the A metagenome-wide association study of gut microbiota in type 2... | reverse complement strand
CCATCATGGAGCAATCCCTCGAGTCCAAACTGCCGCCCCAGCCATAGACTTCACCCAGCATTGAAAAAGTCAGTTTCAGAATATTTTCTGCCGTGCACGGTAAAAAGCCGCAAACCGCTCCCGCCGCCTGTGTCAGCTGTATCGCTCTTTCTTCATACTGACCGTTTTGATTTTTTACCGGAAATAATGCGGCAATATTTCCATTATAGGGAATTCCCGCAAATTCTTTTTCATTACATTTTTTCAATATTGTTCCCATATAAAGCGGTATCTGTGATACACACTTATCTTTTGGATTACACTCTGTCCTCCAGCGGCTTGCCGTAATCACATAAAAATCCGGTTGTCGTCCATTTCTTTGCTGTATGTCACAGTCACTGCCACCGCAATCCGCAATACAGTCTTTGCGTACCCAGCCTGCGGCATTACGTGCATACAAATAGTACCATTCTTTACACAAGCTTTCGCGCACAATCACTACCGGCTCATTGGGCAATAACACCGTAATTTGATTGTCCCCATCTTTTTCTGTCCAATCACACGGACTTTCCTGCCATGCACCCAGCTTCTTTTTTACATCTGCACGGCTGATACAGATTCCCGGCCAAACCGCGGGTGAATATTCTTTTACTATTTCTTTAATATCAAACATATCTCCCGTTTCAAGACACCTGCAATAAATCTGCCGGTTTAACCGCTCTATTTCTTCCTTCGTGTAAATCAGCCGGTCTTTTTCCTGCATTTTGTCAAGCCAGTACATCACATCTGTTATTGACATGTTTATTCGTTCATCTGTACCCTGTTTATCTGCAATCTGCACTATACCCATCTGCTCATTTTTACAATCTGCCATAAAAAAATCCTCCCATGCGTCTGACAGCGTTTCATCTGTTTTAACGTATGGGAGGATTTTTATTTTTATGTCTGTTTTACTGTTTTGTTTCCTTCCCAGCCCCATAAGCCACATTCTTTTCACGAATCTGGGATACGAGCTGGCGTCTGTACGCGCGACACCCGAATTCGTTCCAGTATTTTTTCTGTTCCAACTTGATAACTTCAAAGCGCGTTTCCAGAATATCGGATTTGTAGCTGGTCTGCGGTGCTTCGCCCGGATAAAATACCGTAATTGAATCTTCATATCCCGCATGAAGTCCGTATTTATGAGCAAAAGCTTCTGATTCCGCTTTCTCTACAAACATAATGTGCGCATAATAGCCAACCAGATAAGAAAAATAATCCACGTCAAATTTTTCCGTCCATTCCTTGTCTGCTGCCATAAAGACAATCACCGGAAACTTTCTGTCCGGATTGGCAATCAGGCTGTCCATTTCCGCCGCATTTTCCGTATCAACATGATGAACACTCTCGCGGAGCCGTACCACATCACAGATTCCGATATTGTCCGCAATTTCACCATAAAAATTCGGTCTGGAAAATAAAATATTTTCATTATCCCGGTACCGTTCCTTTGGCTCTGCATATTCATTCAGCACCGTAAAAAGCAGTCCTTTTTCGTCTTTTTTGACAACCGCCTCTGAAATCCAGATACGGGAAGATATTCTAGTATCAAAATGCGTGGTATATTCTTTAAAATAGCATTTTTCCTCATCATAGTCAACCAGCACACTGTATCCCGGCGTACTGCCGCTGTAACCGGCAACCTGCTCCGGTATATCAGAAAAGACCTCATTAAAGCGGGACTTTACCCATGAATAAATGTATCCTGCCGCCTTGCGGAACGCGTCTTCTGTCTTTAAATTAGCCGTTTCTATGTATGTCTGTGCCTGAAAAACTTTATATCTTCCCAGTGTCTTAAACGGTTCAAAACGCTTGCGCCTGCCGCTGTTTTCCGTTTCCTGATGAGCTGCCCTGTCGCGCTTTGCAAAAACTTCCTTCAACCGCTCATCATTCGGGCCGATCTGATTGACAATACGGATAATATTATTAACATTTAACTGCACACCCTTATCCGATGTATTATTCCAAAGCTGTGCAATTGTTTTTCCGCGGTCAAAACGGTAAAACTGCTTTGCAAGCTCCGTATCTCTGTTTAAAATTTCTTCAATTTCAGGATACATCGGCGTATTGTCCAGTTTCAGCCTGTAATGGCATCGTATCATGTCGCACCACAGCTTATCCTTATAGTGCTGGTGTCCCAGATCCTCTAGCAGCTGTACAATAGAATCATCGCACAGCTCCAGTGTTGCCAGAATACTGTTCATCTTGCGTGCCAGCGCTTCATTACCGATACCGAATGCCGAACCTTTATAGCGCAGATCATGTTCAATCTCGTGCCACCCTTCAAAGGAGTTGGTTCTGACCTGTACTTCAAAAGTACTGTCAACATAATCTGCCAGTGACGGATTGACAATCGTCTTGCTTAAATATGCCGGCAGCTTAAAAATTCCGTTGACCTTCATTGCCTTAAACTCATATTCATTGTTTTCCGTGGTTTCCCACTTGCCGGGCTCGACAAACAGCGTATCCAGCAGCCTCATACAGATTTCCAGATCATCACTGAAATACAGCATAATCCGGATTCCGATTAAATCCTGCATTTTCTTATCTTCGTTTTCCGTGCCTTTCCGCCGGTAATCCTTAAATATCAGCTTGTTGACCATCGAATCTACCGCTTTAACACGATATGCCACTCTGTAATAAAACCCCGCCTTTTGTAACTTTTCTTCCAGAATACTCAGCAAATCTACTTTCACAATATCAGGTACAACAATTTTTTCAACATTTTCTTTGGTAAACAGCGGGTTTATTTTCTTATTATCCATACTAATCCCCATTCCACAGGCATTTTAATACCGGAGGAGTCGCAAACCGAATTTATTCAGTTCTGCGATAAAAAGCGGCTTTATGGTGCCTGCGACACAAAGCACAACGTCAAGTTACACGCCCCCGTTTATTTATAACGAATATTTTACACCAAAATCGCATCGGTTTCCGGAACAATTGTCAGATCACGATAATTACACGAATCATTTAGGTCTATTTCTTCCCCATCCCACAGCCTGATTAACGGCCGCAGCGGATTCCATTTATTTGCCGCCACAATGCCTTCTCTGCCGTCTGAGAGCATCACTTCCGTCCCGGACGGATAGATTGCCACAGACTGAATAAACGCCTCTACCACATCTCTGTCAAAAAATCTGCCGCATCCGCCCATCAGATACTCAACTGCTTCCGAACGTGCATAAGGTACTTTATACGGTCTTTTGGATGTCAGTGCATCAAACACATCCGCTACGTGAATGATTTTTGCATAAATGTAAATATCATCACCTACGAATCCATTCGGATACCCGCTGCCGTCTTCATTTTCATGATGGGACAGAATCCCGGCACGGATTGTTGAACTAATATCCATGCGCTGCCGCAGAAAATCAAAAGCTATCTGCGGATGCTGCCTGATATGTTCGTACTCACTCTCCGTTAACGGTCCGGGCTTATTTAAAATTTCCGGATTTAACATCAGTTTACCAATATCATGCAGCATGGCGGAAATACTGACCTCTTTTAATTTTTTCTTATTAAACCCTAAATTGAGCGCAATGACTGTACTCATGACCGCCACATTGACAGAATGACGGTACGTATAATCATCAAACATTCTTAAATCAATCATATCCAGACGGATTGGCGGCCGTGACAGAATCTGTTCCACAATCCGTTCCGCAACTTTCATGCAGGCATCCAGATCACCACGCTGCAAGGCTTCTACCCCTTCATTGCGCAGTTCCTGTGTAACGATATCCTGTACTTCAATGTCTTTTGCCAGTTCATCTTCCACATAAAAACCCGGCAGTCCCCGCGCTTTTAATTTTCTGATATAATCCCTGGTCATAATGGTACCTGTTGCCAGCAGTACTCTGTTAATACTGTCATATATGGGCATTGCCAGTACCATGTTATCCTTTGCCTTTTCTATCGCAACATAACGCATAAACTATAAACTTCCCCCTTGTATCTTTTAAAACGTATATGTAATCCGCGCCTTTAGCAGCTGTTTTATATCCTCTGTTGTAAATGATGCTTCTGCCGCATGGTACAGAAATTCTTTTATCTGCGTATCCCCAAATGCAAATGTATCTGCAAGCAGCTGATATTCGTGCTGTATGCAGGTATCCGATACCGTCATATTATCGGTGTTAATTGTCACTGCCACTCCAGCATCCATTAACTGACGGATGGGATACTGTCCAATGGAATCGACAACTTTCGTATTTAAGTTACTGGTCGGACATAATTCCAGTGTAATGTGATGTTCTTTTAACAGTTCCATCGTTTCCGCATCATATGCGGCACGAATTCCGTGTCCAATCCGCGCAGCACCCATTGCCACTGCTGCACGGATACTCTCTGTACCTGCTGCCTCACCTGCATGAATCGTAACCGGTATGCGTAACTGCTTTGCATAGGCAAATAAATCCGCATACTGCTCTGTCGGATACAATGCCTCCGCTCCGGCAAGGTCTACTGCACACACACCGCTTCCCAGATGTCTTGCAGCTTCTTCAACCGTAATTTTATTTTGCTGTCCATTGTCACTGCCACGCATACAGCATAAAATAATACCCGCGTGAATACTCTCCGGCTTCACACCTGCCACACTGTAAAGCCCCGCTTTCACTGCTTCAATCACTTCATTCTGACTCATCCCTTTCTGTGTATGAAGCTGTGGTGCGAAACGGACCTCACAATACTGCACACCCTGCCCTTCTAATTCAGTCAGCAGATCGTGCATACATTTTTCAAGTGCCTCCGGTGTCTGCATCAGCGTCAGCGGAAATTCAAACTTTGTCAGATACTCATTCAAATCCCGGCAGCCTGCAGGCACGGAGAGTTTTTTCTTTAATTCCCCGTCTGTCATCTGCAGTGTGATTCCTTGCTGCTCTGCCAGTTCCTTTACCGTATGCAATGGCAGAGAGCCGTCTAAATGCAGATGCAAATCTATTAAACAGTTTAAATTTTGTATATTCATCTTTATAATTTACCATTTTTTTATCATAAAAACAATTCCTTCCGCCCATAAAATTGTAAATATCATTATAAATTTGCCTATTTGTTGTTTTTATGATATACTAATAACATCAAATTAATCGGTTTTTAAATGGAGAAATTATTATGGCAATACATGAATCTGCGGAAAATTATCTTGAAACTATTTTAATGCTCAGCAAGGAACGTCCTGTTGTACGTGCTGTTGATATTGCAAATGAACTGGACTTTAAAAAATCCAGCGTCAGCATTGCAATGAAAAATTTAAGAGAGGCGAATCACATCACGGTCACAAAAGAAGGCTACATTTACCTGACAGAATCCGGTCAGAAAATCGCCGAAACCATTTATGAACGCCATCAGTTATTATCTTCGTGGCTGACAACACTGGGTGTTGACCCAAAGGTTGCGGAAGATGATGCCTGCAGGATTGAACACGTTATCAGTCCGGAAAGCTTTGAAGCGATTAAAAAGCATGTCAACCGGCATTAGACTTTTAATTTTTTATTACAAATAACAAAACAGGCATACATGTCAGAAACCGAAATGCTCTTGACATATATGCCTGTCTTTTTTATGCTTTTTATTCTATCTATTTTTATCCAGCCTGCATTTATCCTGCATTTTATTTTGCGTAATCCTTGTAATCGGCAGTATGCAGGATTTCTTCGGCATGTGCAATCTCCTCTTTTGTCGGCGGCATTACATCGCCAAGTTCGTATGGAATTCCTAAGTTTTCCCACTTAAATACACCCAGTGTATGATATGGCAGGATTTCAAAACGTTCTACCGTCTTTAACGAGCCGACAAAATCTCTTAACTTTTCTAAATCTGCATCATCTGTTGTAATTCCCGGTACTAATACATGACGAATCCACATTGCCTTTCCGTTGTCTGATAAATACTGTGCCAGATCTAAGATATTGCTGTTTGTCCAACCCGTCAGTTTCTTGTGTTTTTCATCATCAATCTGCTTAATATCGAGCATAAAAAGGTCTGTCACCTTCATGAGTTCATTAAATTTGCTAAAGAACGGTTCTTCTCTTGTAAAAGGATTGCCGGACGTATCCAGTGTCGTATGCACGCCCTTTTCCTTTGCCAGCTTAAACAGCGCAATCACAAAATCAATCTGTAACAGTGCTTCTCCGCCACTGACTGTAATACCGCCGTTCTTTTTCCAGTAGTTGCGGTAACGGTATGCTTTGTCAAAAACTTCCTTTGCCGTCAGTTCTTCTCCGCCTTCCATTGCCCATGTTTCCGGGTTGTGGCAGTATTTACAGCGCATGTGGCAACCCTGTAAAAATACAATATAGCGCACACCCGGTCCGTCTACCGAGCCGAAGCTCTCTACAGAATGTATTTTCCCTTTAATTTCCTGTGTATATTCCATTTTTTAATTTCCTTTCTTGTTTTCTATCTCTTATCCATTAGTCTCTCTTATTTTTTCTGTGATATTCTACTTTTGACACTCTTATCATTATATAAAGCTATCCCGCTAAATTCAAGCCGCTTTTTGCACATTTTGCGCAAATGCACGTTTTCTTACAATATAATAAGCGGATGTCATGACAATGCCTGTCACGACCCATGAAATCGGATAAATAATCACCAGTACCCAGAATTCATGCACGGCACGGCAAACCGTTGAAACCCAGATTAACCGCAGGACACAGGAACCTAAAAATGTGATGACTGCCGATGTCAGTGAATGTCCAAAGCCGCGCATTGCGCCTGCGCTGATTTCATAAACAGACGTCAGAAGTTCAAGTGTCGTCGCTATTAAAATTCGTGTCATGGCATATTCAAGCACCGCCGGATCTGTGGTGTAAAAGCGAAGAAACATGCCGCGCCCAAGAACAAACACCATAGAGAGCAGTCCGCAGGATACCAGTGAAAATACCATGGATATATGAAAAATTTTCTTACAGCGTCCATAGTCGCCCGCACCGTAATTCTGACTGGTAAATGTCACCGTTGCCTGCGCAAAAGCATTGACAAGAAAGTATGTAAAATATTCATAATTCAGTGCTGCCGCAGAACCCGCAATCGCATCCGAGCCGAAGCTGTTAATTGCACTTTGTATACACACATTGGCAATTGAAAACATCATGCCCTGTATTCCTGCCGGAACACCAATGACCAATATCTTTTTTAACTCTGCCGGTGCTACTGCCAGTTTACGAAATTCCAGCCGTATCGGTGCGGATTCATGTGTCAGTATGTATACGATAATGCCTGAACTGACCATATTGGATATAACAGTGGCTATGGCAACCCCTGAAACGCCCATTTTAAATCCGATAACCAGCACAAGATTTAACACCGTATTTATCACACCCGCAACAATCAGGCTGTAGAGCGGACGTCTGCTGTCACCTGTACTTCTAAGGATGGATGAACCGAAATCATACAGCATGATAAACGGCATACCGAGCAGATAAATTCTCAAATAAACTACCGCTAAATCTATAACATCATCCGGTGTCCCCATAAGGCTTAATACCGGCTTTGCAATAAACTGTCCGAATATCATAACAAAAATGCCGCTCACCAAGGCGACCACAATAGCCGTATGAATTGCCGCCTGAATATTCTTTTCTGAGCGCTGTCCGATATAATGTGCAATAACAACATTTGAACCGAGTGAAATGCCGATAAATAGGTTAATCATCAGTGCAATCAGCGAACTGTTGCTGCCGACTGCCGCCAGTGCCTGACTGCTGGCAAACCGTCCGACAACTGCCGTATCAATGGAATTAAAAAGCTGCTGTAAAATACTGCTTGCCGCAAGTGGCAGTGCAAAAATCAGGATTTTATTCCACAGCGTGCCATGTGTCATATCCATTGTATTTTTATTAGTTTTACTCATTTTTTGAAGCCTCCTTTTTGTCTCGCTTATTTTCATACATATAGTGGTCAGCCTTATCAAACAGCACCCGGAGCGTGCAGTCCGTATAATCCTTTGAAAATGCCCAGCCATATGCATAACTGATTGTCTCGTTTCTGCCGTACCGGTTAAACTGGTCTACTTCCTCCTGTAACTGATTTAAAATATTTTCAACTTCCTCTTTGGATGTATCACAAATAACCACTACAAATTCATCGCCTCCGTACCGCCCGACAAAATTCTTCATTGGAACAACATTTCTTAAAAGGCGTGCAAAATTCATAATCAACTGGTCGCCAACTGAATGCCCCAACGTATCATTGGTAATTTTTAAATTATTCAAATCAAAAATAATACAAGCAACCTCACCTTTAATTGCCCTCATATCATGAAAAATTTCCTCACAGCGGCTCTTATTAGGCAGTCCCGTATGTAAATCAATATAGGCTTTCTGCTCTAAAATCTTGTTCTTTCTGGTTATCCGGACTGCCGAAACCATCTGCATTATCATTAAGATCACTAAAATCAGCATATCCACCGCAGATGCTGTCTCCAGTGCGCGAATTTTTCCGGCCGTCTGCACGGAATAATTCTCGGCTGCAAAAACCGTTTCATCTGCCATATCAAAATAAGTTTCACTCACTTCTACAATATCGGTATCTTCATATCCAAGCTCACGCACCTTGCGAATCTGTCTTTTTAAATTTCCCCAATACTCTATCTGTGCATCCAGCTTCTTATTATAATCTGTATCATCCAGTGTTATCAGATTGTAATTGCCGTCCCCATACTTTAATCCATTTAAAATGTCGTCTAAATACTCAATCAGTTCATCGTTCTGATAACCGGTAATTTCAAGCTTTACCTCCCGCTGTGTCGCACCTCGCACCAGCCCCGCATAATTAATAACCCTTGCTGTTCCCTGTAATCTGCCGATTTCGCTCATAAGCAGAATTACAAGTATCATTAAAATCAAAATCAATACACTCTGTACTACCGTTTCCATTGTCCGTATTTTTTTGTTTTTATTTAATTCTGCACTACTCATGTCGTTTCTCGACTCCCTTCATTTTCTTCTTTATCAAACTCAAAAGCTGATGGCACAAGTAGCATATAAATCAGCTCTGCACCGGAAAGAATCGTATCTGCGCCGTATTTATTTGCAATTCCTGTCATCCTATTGTAGTACAAAGTACTTCTGTATTTCAATATAAATTTTTACAGAGTCACCCAAAAGCAACTGTCACTTTTCCATAAAAAATTCTCCCCTATTCTTTTGATAAATCCGGAATAAGGGAGAATTATAAAAATTTGATAAAAATTTAAGCACGAAACAACAAAATTATAACCGCTTTCCTGCTTCGTCCGTGTCAATCATTGCCTGAATGAAGCGTTCTTTTGTCGGTATGCCCGGAACATATGTCCATTCAACCACACTGGCGGCCTTGTCTGCAATTTTCACTAAATCTTCTCGTGAAATTTCAAGTTCGTCTAATGTAACCGGCAGTCCGACAGATTTATTAAACTGCATAATGCGGTCACGCTCTTCTAACTGTCCGTCATAGGTCAGCAGGCAAAGCACACCGAACGATACAATTTCACCGTGCAGATGTCTTTCGCACTGCGGCAGTGTCGAAGCCCCGTAGTAAACACAGTGCGCCAGTGAACTGTTGTAATAGTAATTGTCCTTCGGAGCCGGCTGGTTTTCGTGTGTTGCAAAATTTGAAACAATCCCCGTTGAAATGATAATATCGAGTGCGACCTGCTCTAACGCAAAATCCGGCTTGTTATTTCTGCACGCTTCCAGTGCCTTTGCACCGTACTCAACAAGCGGTGTTGTACAAACCTTGGAAATGCACTGTCCCATAAGCGGTGTATGGTAAATAAATTTATCCCTACTGGCAAATAAAACCTCGCACTCTTTGGATAAAGCATCGCCGATTCCCGCCCATAAAAGCTTTTCCGGTGAATCTGCAATAATCTTTGTATTCACAAATGTATGATAAGACGGCGCATGCATATAGTAATATTCCTTAAAAGAACCATCCGGATTGTACATAACGGTAATTGCCGTACATGCCGCACAGTTTGATGCCAGTGTCGGGAAAGTAAAAAACGGTTTGTCTAACATATCGGCAAGTGTCTTTACCGTATCACAGGCACGTCCGCCACCCACGCCAAACAGCATATCAGCCTCCTGCACACGGCTGTCTGCCTTTAACATTTCCACATTTTCATAGTTAGAATCACCGCCGTACCATATGTAATCCAGGATTTGAACGTCCGAACCTTGAACAGCCGCATCTAACTCCTGTCTCGCCTTTTCCATGGCGGTCTTTCCGCCGATAACGACTGCGGTCTTTCCGTATTTTCTTGTAACATACGGTATCTGTTGATAGCAGTCCTCACCTACACTATAGCTTGGTAAAAATACACTGTAACTTAACATTTTTCTTCCTCTTTTCTTCCAGTCGTACATATTTTCACACCACTCCCGTTTCCTAAACGACTTTGCAGTAAAACGGTAATACACCGCTCACAAACCTGATAAATTCGGTTCTGTAACAAGTGGCATGAATATTTATTCATACTATACGACTTTCAATTCGGAAATTCAATGGTCTGTATACAATTCCCTGTATATTTTTACGGACAAAAACTGGACACCCGCCCTAATGCAGATGTCCTGTAACGCTTTTTCTTTATAACTTTTAAAATGCCGCACGGTAGATTTCCAGAATCTGTTCTTCCGTCAGTTCAACATAATTGTTTCTTAACAGTCTTTGCTGTGTCTGAATGACGTCTTTTGCAAACTGCGCAAGGTCACTTTCCCTGACACCGAATTCCTTTAACGGTGCTTTCTTTAAAACCTTATCCATTAAAGCATACAGCGTCTCAAGCGACGTATCCGGTGTAACATGAAGGCTTTCCGCAATCAGTGCTTCCAGTTCGTTGATTCTGCCGTCCGGACATAACTTTTTATACATTTTCATAACGTCCTGAAACATTAACTGATTGGACTGTCCGTGCGGAATGTGATATACCGAACCGAGTGGATAGGCACACGCATGAACGGCGGCACAGCCCGCATAACCAAACCCCAGTCCTGCCCAGTTGGAAGCCTCTAAAAATTCTGCAGCATCCCTTTTCCACGCCTCTTCTCCGCCTTCCTTTACCACCTTATCCCAGCAGGTAAGAATCAATTTTAATGCTTCTGATGAGAAAAGTCTTGAAATACTGCAACCGTTCGGGCTTAAAAAGGATTCTGCACTGTGAACCATTGCATCAATCGATGATGTCGCAAATACCTGATACGGCATAGAATCCAAAAGATTTGTAATCAGAACCGCCTTATCTGCGAGCATGGCATCGGATGCCAGTCCCATTTTTACACCCTTGCTGACACGGTTCATGACGGAAATGTTTGTCACTTCACTGCCCGTTCCGCAGGTGGTCGGTACGATAATCAACGGATGTCTTTTTTCAAGTTCACTGACATGGTCGTATAAATCATCGACTTTATCCTCATGGGCTGCAACGGCAACCGTCTTTGCAATATCAATAACGGTACCGCCGCCGATTGCAACAATCCGGTCAAAGTTCTTATCCCGCAGCGCATCAAGAATTGCATCGACCGCACCGTCTGTCGGTTCGCCTTTTCCGTACTTTTCACGGAAAAGTGTCTGTACACCGAGTGAGAGCGGCTCTACATACTGCTTATAAGTATGCTCACCACAAAGGACTAAATCCTTTTCCCCAAGCTGTGCTTCTTTTGCAAATTGTTCAAATGTATCGTATTCTTCAATTTCTGTTTTTATTGAAAACCCTTTCATGCTTCTTTATACCCCTTTCTTTGCCTGTTGTTCGTCTGCCGTAAATCTTGATTTCTGTTCTATAGTCTGCTTATCTGCTATGCGTTTAACGCTTCTTTTAATGCTTCTTCAAAAATTTCAAGTCCCTTTTCCATCTGTTCATCCGTCATGGTAAGCGGTGCAAGGAAAAAGGAGCAAATACTTCATGCCTTCATATCAAAATTATCTTGCAATATTATGTTTTCACCTACACTACCAGTCTTTTCTTCACTATTTAATGCTTTTCTCGCCTCACTAAATGCCTCATAATATGTC
>ERZ791812.995-NODE-995-length-12122-cov-2.976796_pt1 | contig 12122 bp, 10 predicted proteins | sample MGYA00510303_ERZ791812 | MGnify/ENA primary metagenome ERZ791812 (study PRJEB30046, sample SAMN00791985) | human gut metagenome | study: EMG produced TPA metagenomics assembly of the A metagenome-wide association study of gut microbiota in type 2... | reverse complement strand
GTTTTCGCTCAGAAACAAATCTCCGTGTGAACAAGCTTAGATTTATGGCTTTATCACACTTCTCCACATTTCTGATATATTTATTCTGAATAAATTCCTATTACCATTGAAGCGGATTCTACCATTGTGTTTCCGCTGTCCATACTACATTTCTGAATATAGCGGAATGCCTCCGGTTCTGTCATATTGTTCTTTTCCATCAGGATTGCTTTTGCATCGTCAATTACCTTCTGCTCCTGCGGGCTGCGGCGTTTCGGCTGCATGCGTTTCTTTTTCCGCCTGCGCACCTGTACCTGCAGCATCATTTCTATTGTATTTATCAGGTCATTGACTTTGATCGGCATTGCCGCACAGACAATGTCATTGTCCTGGCAGTCATCCCACAGATTTTTCGATGCCACAAGCAGCATTTCAAAGCTTTTCGGCTTATACTCATACAGTTCGGAATACAACATATTATCTGAAAGCTTATATCCACAGATAATAATTCCGTCTGACAGGCGGTCCGCCATATTGATTGCCTGTGCCCCTGATGTACATGCCGAAGCGACTTCATAACCTCTCCTGACCAGCAGATTTCTGACAGCTTTTGCTTCTTCTAACTTAGGAAATGCTACAATCAGTGTTGCCATTTTCCTTTCCTCCGTTTTTACTGTATTGGCTGTCTTTATTCCTGCTTAGAACTTGGACAGGTATTCATCTAATTCCCACTGGGAAACCCGGGTGCGGTAATCATTCCACTCTTTTAACTTGGCTTCGACGTATTTGGATACAATGTGTTCTCCTAAAACATCACAGATGACTTTATCTTCCTGCATGCACTGTATAGCTTCGTAAAGATTTTCCGGCAGCTTTTCAATGCCTGCCTTATCACGTTCCTCCTGTGTCATCTCAAAAATATTGCGGTCTACGCTGTCCGGCACGGTAAGCTTTCTTTTAATACCGTCCAAGCCTGCCGCAAGACATGCCGCCAGTACAAGATACGGATTGGCTGCCGGATCCGGACTTCTTAATTCCACACGGGTTGTTTCGCCCCTGCCTGCAGGGATACGGATTAACGGACTTCTATTAACAGACGACCATGCGATATAAACCGGCGCTTCGTGGCCAGGTACCAGTCTTTTATAAGAATTGACCAGTGGATTGGTAATTGCCGTCATGCCCTTTGCATGTGCCATCAGTCCCGCAATAAAATGATACGCATCTTCCGAGAGTCCGCGTTCATCATTTTCATCTGTAAAAATATTTCTGCCGTCCAATGTTGCAAGGGACATATTGACATGCATGCCCGAACCGTTGATGCCGTATTTCGGTTTTGGCATAAAGGTTGCATACAGACCGTGTCTTTTAGCAATCGTCTTGACCGTCAGTTTAAAGGTCATAATGTTATCCGCCGTAATTAACGCTTCATCATAGCGGAAGTCAATCTCGTGCTGTGCCGGCGCAACCTCGTGGTGGGAAGCTTCGATTTCAAAGCCCATATCTTCAAGTGTCAGAATCATATCACGTCTTACATTTTCACCCAAATCAATCGGACCTAAATCAAAATAACCGCCCTTTTCATGGGTCAGCGTTGTCGGCAGTCCATTATCATCAGTATGGAATAAGAAAAATTCACATTCCGGTCCGACATCAAAGACATAACCCATATCAGCAGCTTCCTGAATTGCTCTCTTTAAAACGTTTCGCGGGTCACCCTGAAACGGCTTTCCGTCCACCGTATAGACATCGCAAATCAGTCTTGCGACCTTTCCCTGCTGCGGACGCCACGGAAAGATTTCAAATGTGTCATAATCAGGATACAAATACATATCAGATTCTTCAATCCGCACAAAGCCTTCCACTGCCGAGCCGTCAAACATACACTGGTTATTTAATGCACGTTCAAGCTGGCTGGACGTAATTGCAATATTTTTTAACACGCCGAAAATATCCGTAAACTGTAAACGGATAAACTCAACGTCTTCTTCCTCTACCATTCTGAAAATATCATTTTTTGTATATCTGCTCATGATGACCTCTCTCTCTGCCGTTTTTGACTGCGTTGTTTTCTGTAACAAACTGCTTTTATCATACAACATCTGGTACGTTTTTGTACAGTTCTCAATTGCATACAATTCATTTATAAAAAAATTTCCGGAACCAGCTTTATATTCTGATTCCGGAAGATATTTTTATTTAAGATTCTTCGGCTTTACCCGCATTTTACAATGTTTTTATACTCCGCATATTCCATTGGAATGCTGTCCGTTATAATTTTTGCACCGTAAAACGGTGCAAAGGTCACCGGACTGACACGGTTGAATTTTTCCGAATCTGCCAGTATGTAACATTTACGGCACTGTGCCACCGCTGCTTTCTTCACCGATGCTTCATGAATATCCGGTGTCGTAAAGCCGCATTTTAAGGTGATACCGTTTACACCGAAAAAACCTTTGACAAAATGATACCGCTGTAATGCTCCGACTGCTTCCGTTCCAATCAGTGCCTCCGTACTGCCCTTTAACTCGCCGCCGGTTAAAAACACACGGAATCCCGCCGCGGCAAGTCTTCTCGCATGTAATACTGCATTGGTCACATACGTGGCATTTCTCTGTGTAATATAGTCAATCATATATGCCGTGGTTGTTCCCGCATCAATAAACACAAAATCATCCGGCTCAATCAGCGATGCCGCATACTTTGCAATGCGTATTTTCTGTTCTTTGTTTACATTTTCCTTCTGCTGTACGGTTGGTTCCCTTGAAATCACTTCACCCTCCAGCGCCACTGCGCCACCGAAAACCTTTATCAGCTTTCCTGCCTGATGCAGTGCCGTAATGTCCCGGCGTGCCGTAGACTCTGAAATATGAAGCAGTTCCTTAATCTGTGTTACAGTAACACTTTTGTTTTCTTCCAGCAGATTTAATATCATTTCATAACGCTGTTCTGTCAACATGACTACTCCTGCTTTCTTCTGCGATATGCTTCTACATCTGTTTCCAGAATAACCTTTCTCACCGGCAGAATTTTTGCCGGTGAAACAGAGAGTTCATCAACTCCCATTGCAAGAAATTCTTTCGTAAGCTGTGTATCTGCCCCCAGTTCGCCGCAGATACCCGCCCAGATTCCTGCCTTATGTGCATTGGCAATCGTCATTTCAATCATCTTTAAAACTGCCGGATGATGTGCATCGTAAAATGCTTCCAGTTTTGTATTCTGACGGTCAATTGCCAGTGTATACTGTGTCAGGTCATTCGTTCCGATACTAAAAAAATCAACTTCTTTTGCCAGCTCATCACTAATCATAACTGCCGCCGGAGTTTCAATCATGATGCCCTGCTCCGGTGTGTTGTATTCAATACCCTGCCGGTCTAATTCTTCTTTTACCTCTGAAACAATCTGTTTAACTGCCCGCACTTCTTTCACACTGGTAATCATCGGATACATAATTGCCAGTTTTCCAAAGGCGCTTGCCCGAAACAATGCCCGCAACTGTGTTTTAAAAATTTCCGGACGCGTCAGACAGATGCGAATTGCGCGGCACCCCATTGCCGGATTGTCCTCTTTATCCATGTGAAAATATTCACACTGTTTATCTGCGCCGATATCCAGTGTTCTAATAATAACACGTTTTCCTGCCATTGTCTGCACAACCGTCTTATAAATCTGAAATTGTTCTTCCTCCGTCGGAAAATCTTCCCGCTCCAGATAGATAAATTCACTGCGGAATAATCCAATACCCCCTGCATCATTTTGAAGCACGGCCGCCAGATCTTTGCTGTTTCCGATATTGGCATACAGCTGTATGGTCTTTCCGTCTAACGTCTTATTTTCCCTGCCTTTTAATAATTCAAGAAGCCGCTTCTGTTCTTCCTGCTGTGCCTGCTTTTCTTTCATCTGCGCCAGTGTTTCCTCATCCGGCTCTACATAAAGCACGCCGCTGACTCCGTCTACAATGCCAAGCCTGCCGTCAATCGTATCGTCAAGCGGAACTGATGCACCGACAAGTGCTGGGATTCCCATGGTTCTTGCAAGAATCGCCGTATGGGAATTCATAGAACCGTCTATTGTCACAAAGGAAAGCACCTTCTGCTTATCCATCTGCACGGTTTCTGACGGTGCAAGGTCCTGTGCCGCAATAATGACCGGTTCTTCGGTCTGCACACCGCCGCCTGCGTTTCCGATCAACACCGATACCAGCCGCTCGGAAATGTCCCGCACGTCAGCCGCCCTTCCACGCATATATTCATCTTCCATGGAAGCAAACATCTGCGCAAAGTTATCTTCGGTTACGGCGACGGCATATTCTGCATTGACCCTCTGCGTTTCAATGATATTTTCTACGGATTCATTGTAGTCGTCATCTTCTAACATCATCTGATGGATTTCAAAAATTGCCGCATTGGCTTCCCCGACTTCTTTTAACGCTTTGTCATACAGATTCTGAAGCTGTTCCAACGCTGTCTGCTTTGCCGTGCGATACCGTCTGATTTCTGCGGGAACATCTTCAATCTTTCTTCTTTTGACCTGCTGCTCCCCTTTTTTATAAACCTGTATCGTTCCGATTGCAATGCCGCCAAAAACACTTTTTCCACTATATACACGCATCGCCGCACCTCCTTAATCCGCACACTTTAAATCAAAGTATTTCTTTCATGAATTTTTCCATTGCCATAAATGCGGCATCTTCGTCTTCACCTTCAATACGGATTGTCACTTCATTATCTTTTTTTACTGCCAGTGCCATAACCGTAAAAATCTTTTTGCAGTCGCCTTCTTTTCCGTCTTTTACAATCTTAATACTGCTTGTAAATGCCTTTGCCGCCTTAACCAGCTCTCCTGCCGGTCTTGCATGAATCCCTTCCGGATCTGTAATTGTGTACTGAAATTCTTTCATAATATTCTCCTTTTCTGAGCAACTTGTTGCGAAGCGGCGATGAGAAATTCGCGCAGGCGATTTCTCATCTGCCACCATAGCACTTTGTTTTTGCTCAAAAGCAAAGTGCTGTGTGAAAAATCAGCACATCAGTGTGATTTTTCACACTTATCGCCTTTTCTATCTTATCTTTTTCTTTAATACTCCGAGTAACACCGTTGAAACCGCCATTCCGACAACCAGTGCAATCAGATACATCCACGGATTCCCGATTACCGGTACGACAAAGATGCCGCCGTGCGGTGCCATCAGTGTACATTTGAATGCCATAGACATTGCTCCTGCAATCCCCGAACCAATGACACATGCCGGTATGACATGCAGGGGGTCGGATGCTGCATAAGGAATTGCACCTTCGGTAATAAATGCCAGGCCCATAATAAAGTTGGTCGGTCCTGCTTCCCTCTCCTGCTTTGTAAACTTGTTCGGGAACAACATTGTTGCCAGTGCGATTGCACACGGCGGTGTCATACCGCCAATCATAACTGCCGCCATGATATCATAGTTGCCTGCAATAATGGAGGCCGTACCGAATACATATGCCGCTTTGTTGAACGGTCCGCCCATATCAACCGCCATCATGCCGCCAAGAATAAATCCGAGTGCTATCTTGCTTGTGCCGCTCATGCCGGTTAACGCACTGTTTAATCCGGTATTAATGCCGCCCATCACCGGTTCTACAATAAACTGCATAAGCAGTCCGATGATTAAAATACCCGCTACCGGATAAATCAATACCGGTGTCAGTTTTTCAATTGTTTCCGGCAGTTTCACACAAAGCTTTTTCAGTCCCAGAATAATGTATCCTGCCGCAAAGCCTGCAACCAGTGCGCCAAGGAATCCCGATTTTCCGTTTGCCGCCATCATGCCGCCGACAAAACCGACTGCCAGCGCCGGTCTGTCCCCGATTGCCATGCCGATATACCCTGCCAGCACCGGAAGCATAAATCCGAAGGCAACACCACCGATACCTTTAAACAGTGCTGCCGCCTGTGTAATCGTACCGAAATTAGAACGCTGTTCTGCGGTCAATGCACCGACATCCACACACAGACCATCAATTAAAAATGCAATGGCAATTAAGATTCCGCCACCGACTACGAATGGAAGCATATGCGATACACCGTTCATTAACTGTGCATAAATCTGATGTGCAATCCCGCCTTTTGCTTCATTTTTTGTATCCTGCTCTTCTTCCCCCGCATGGTATATGGAAACGTCCCCCTTTATTGCCCAGTCAATTAATGTATCTGCCTTACTGATACCGTCTGATACCGGACACTCAATCACTTTTTTGCCGTTAAAACGTGTCATCGGCACTTTGGCATCTGCCGCCACGATAATACAATCGGCTTCCTTGATTTCCTGTTCTGTCAGCACATTTTTAGCACCGCCCGAACCCCGCGTTTCGATTTTAATCGTGCAGTTTTTCCCTTTTGCCGCCTTTTCAAGCCCCTCTGCTGCCATGTACGTATGTGCAATTCCTGTCGGGCAGGATGTTACTGCCAGAATCTTTACGCTGCCTTCACTGCTCTTTTTGGTTTCTCCTGCTGTTTCAAGCCGTTCTTCAATTCCCGCTTTTTCTTCATCTGCTTCGTCAATAATTTTTATAAATTCTTCTACACTGCCCGCACCGCGTAACCGCTGTGTAAATTCTTCATCCATTAACAGCATGGACAGCTTACCGAGTACATCCAGATGGATATTGTCTTCTGTATCGGGTGCTGCTATCAAAAACAGCAGTGTAACCGGTTCTCCGTCTAACGAATCAAAATCCACACCGCCCGGAATCACCATCGCTGCCAGTCCCGGAGCAGATACCGCTGCACATTTCCCATGTGGAATCGCAATGCCTTCACCAATTCCCGTTGTACTTTCCTTTTCACGTTCCCCTACCTGTCTGCGGTATGCTGCTTTATCTGAAATATTTCCCCGCTGTGTCATCAGTTCTACTGCCTGATTGAGTGCTTCTTCCTTATTCCCCGGTGCTGCCTGTAAGGAAATGCTTCTTGCATCAAGTAAATCCGTAATTCTCATAAAATCCCTCCTGTCTGTTCCTGTAAATTTATCCTTGTTACCTGCTCATATACTGCCTGAATTTCTGCTTTTGTCGCCAGATTTTCTGAAAATGCACTGGCGCTTCCTGCCGCCATCCCCATATGAAATGCATATTCATAATCCTGTTTTTCAAGCCATCCTGCCATAAATCCTGCCACCATAGAATCCCCTGCACCAACGCCGTTTACCAGTTTTCCTTCCGGTGCTTCCTTTTTGTAAACCGCACCGTGCTTTGTAATCAGTACAGCCCCTTCTCCTGCCATGGATATCAGTACATTTTCCGCGCCAAGTTCCTGAAGTTTCTTTCCGTATGGCACAACTTCCTGCCTTGTCTTTAATTCTACACCAAATATTTCTCCTAATTCATGATTATTGGGTTTAATTAAAAATGGGTGATATGGAAGTACATTCATCAGTAAATCTTTTGTCGCATCAACAACAATCATCACACCTTTGTCTTTCAACTGTTGCATAATCGTGCTGTAAATATTTTCCGGCACCGATACGGGAATACTGCCGGACAAAAATAATACATCGCCCCGCTGTAACCGGCACAGCCGGTCCGTCAGTTCCTTTAACCGTTCCTTTTTAATCTCAGGGCCTCTGCCATTGATTTCCGTTCCGTCAATGGACCTTAACTTTACATTAATTCTTGAAATGCCTTCCTCCAGCCGGATAAACTCCTGTGAAATTCCGGTATTTTCCAGTTCACGGATAATTTCATCCCCTGTAAAGCCTGCCGTAAATCCCAGTGCCGTACTGGCAATTCCGAGATTCTTTAACACAATTGACACATTAATGCCTTTGCCACCCGGCAGAATCTGTTCAAAACCGGTTCTGTTTGTCAGCCCCAGTTTAAAATGCTCTACAGAAACGATATAATCCAGCGAAGGGTTCAACGTCACTGTATAAATCATATTCTTCTCCATTCTGCAAACGTCCTGCGCTGCCTTTTTAATTGTTCATTCACTGTTCCTTTTGTTAATCTGATTATACCGTCAAATTCAGTCAAAATCAATCAGCCAAAACCGCAAAAATTTTGACCGTTTTTAGTGTATTTTGCACAAAAAAAAGGCAGAACCGTAAATATTTCTTTACAATTCTGCCTTTGCCTTGTATTTATTATATACTTAAAATGCGATTGTATACGCTTTTTCAAAAATTTTTCCCGGTTCTAATTCATTCTGCCATGCACGTTTTTGAAGGTTTCCGTCAAAATCCGCCGCATCGGCTCTGCCGTACCACGGCTCAATGCAGATAAACGGCACTTTTTTACCGACCGGCGACCACAGCCCGAATACCGGCGCATCAAAGGTCACGGTGACAGCCGCTTTACCGTCTGCCTGAATTGAAACTTCCCGACAGCCGCTGTTTTCAAAAATATATGCGTCTTTGTCAAAAAAGTCTTCCGTGACGGTGACTTTGCTTTCATCCAGCTTCATTTCATGCGCTTCATTTTCCACCAAACCGTCTTCATTTAACAGCTTATAGGATAATGCCGGCTTTTCCGTCCCAAAAACCACTTCACAGCCTGCCATCGACTGTCTGTCGTCACAAATAAATGCCGGATGTCCGCCAATGCTGAAATACATCGTTTCCGCAACGGAATTGATGACCTTCCATCCTGCTTCAATACTGCTGCCCTTTAACGTAAAACTGCACTGTAATTCAAAATGAAACGGATACTTTTCAAGTGTTTCCTTGGTATCTGTTAAATTCATCACAATCGAATCTTTCGTCTTTGACACCGGTACAAATTCCATATCCCGTGCAAAACCGTGCTGGGACATTTCATACGTCTTTCCCTGATATTCTGTTTTGTTGTCCTTATACTTTCCGACCAACGGAAACAGCACCGGCGCATGGCGCTTCCACGCATCGGGATTCCCCTGCCAGATATGCTCTGCGCCGTCCTTTTTGGTCTTTACGGAAACCAGTTCGCAGCCCTTACTGCAAACCACCGCCTCTAAAAATTCATTTTCAATTTTATATTCCATATACCCTCCATACTGAGTGATTTTATATCGCGAAGTGACGATGAGAAATTCGCGCAGGCGATTTCTCATCTGTCATCAAAACAGTCTGCTTTTACTGTTTACCTTTAAATTCACCAATGACAATACAAACATGCCTGCCGCATTAAACAACAGCACCAAAATTGCCGCCGTCATGCCAAAAGAATCTGCCAGCACGCCGACAATCTGCGGTGTTACGATACCGCCGAGTGCTGCAATCGCAAGAAACATGGACATTCCTGTGTTTGAGCCTTTCAATACCGCACCGGCGCTGGATACGCTGGTCGGATAAATGCCCGCAAAGAAAAATCCGAGTCCCGCAATCGCTACGGTAATGACTGCAAGATTGTGTGTCGCTAATAACAGGATAAAAAATGCGGCTGTAGCAATACAATATGAAAAAATCAGCTTATTTTTATCAATTTTTGTGGAAAGCTTTGCCGTAAGCAGCCTTCCGAGCATTACCATAATCCATGTGACAGATACAAGATTTGTCGCATACGCACTGCTCATAATGCCCATACTCTTAAAATACGTTACAAACCAGCCGTTGACACAGTTTTCCAGTCCCAGATACAAAAACAGTAGAAATCCCATAATATAAAATACAGGATTTTTATAAAATGTTTCTTTCGACTGCTCCTTATTTTCCTGCTGTGCCTTTTTGGATTCCTTCGGCCAGTTATAATCCAGCTCCATCAATGCATAAAACAGGCAGGCAAGCGCCGAACCTGTAACAACCGTGTACGCAACCGCACGCCATCCCATGCCTGCACCGATATACAGTGATGTTAAAAACGGCGATAAAAATGCACCGACTGCAAATGTCATATGCAAAAGATTTAACGCCGCCGGTTTTCCATCCGAATTATCGTTGACAACCGCATTGTTGATAATGCTGACCGAACCCCTGCCAATACCAAGCAGTACAAATGCCGCATATAATACCGGCACCGGCGGAATCCATGTAATGATAAGCCACATCAGCGGAATCAGTGCCGACATGCTCACAATCGTTGCCTTTCTGCCTATTTTACCCGCAAGCGGAGGATTGACAAAGCTTGCCAGCAGATTTCCGATTGCAAATGCGGAGAGCAGTCCGCCCGCCACACTGTAGCTGATACCCGCTTCTTCAATCAGATATGGCAGAATTGCCCCTACCAGAAGCACCATCGCGCCATTTACAAAAAATGCAAAATAGCACGGAAAAAATAGTTTCCATTTTGATTTCATCTCTTGTTTCTATCTCCATTTCCTTTTATTTAAGCTGTCAGCAGCATTGCGCAGACCGGCAGTGTCAGGATACTAAAAAATGTAGTGATAACCACTGCTCCTGCCGCCAGATTTTCATCATACCCAAACTGCACTGCAAACACAGACGTAATCGCCGCGCTCGGGCAGGCTTCCAGCAAAAGTACCACCTGCGCCGCCATGCCTGTCACATGAAACAGCGAAAATACGCCAAAGCACACCGCCGGAATCACCAGCTGACGCACCAGAATAATATACCATATATTTTTATTATAAACCAGTCCTTTTACGTCACTTCCCGCAATAATCATGCCTGTAATAAACATCGACAGCGGTGTATTCATATTGCCAACCAGACTGACCGGCTGTTTTATAATGTCCGGCACAGGAATCTGACACAGATAAATAAGCAGTCCTGCCACAACTGAAATCAGCACCGGATTGGTAAAGATTGTACGCAAAACCTCTTTTGCACGAACCTTTTTACTGACAATGCCGTATCCGGCCGTCCACAGTAAAATATTATAAACCGTCACAAATGCGCTGGCATAAAGCAGTCCTTCCGAGCCAAACAGCGCCTGAATCAGTGGAAATCCCATATATGCCGCATTGGAAAAAATGCAGGCAAACCGCATAATCGGCAAATCGGGACTTTTGTGCTTTGCCGTCAATGCCAGCGTAATAAAAAGTCCGATAAGCAGCAGTAAAATACTAAGTTCAAACGCTTTCAAGAGATTATGGAGAATGTCAATATTAAATTCCATCATATACGAATTGATAACCATTGCCGGTACAATCAGATATAAGAGTAAATCCGAAAATGCTTTTTTCCCTTCCATTTTAACCGCTTTGGTCTTTACGCAGACAAATCCCGCAAAAATCAAAATAAATAAAACAACCACCTGTTTCACTGTAATCAACGCCAGTTCCATAATAATCTCCTTGTGTTATATATTTCATTGTTTGTTATATATTTGTTTGCAATGTGAGTATAGCACCCGAAAGCATGGTTGTCCAGTCTTCTTTTATACAAAAAGTGCCGCAGGACTTTTCTTTTTAGAATTCTCCTGCGGCACTGCCTGTTTTGTTCGTTCTGCCCGATATGCCTTTCGGTTATCGGTATGCATTTTCTACCTTACGCATCATATTTCTTTAACAGTCCGACACCCAGTGGATACGGTCCTGTATGCACGCCGACTGTTGCACCTATCTGATAAATGTCGATTGATGTAATATCCGAATATTCTTTCACGGATTCCAGCAGTCTGTCCCTGAAGGACACCGCTTCATCATAGTCGTAACCGTAACCCACCACAATTTCATAATCGTTGGCATTGAGGTTGTTTTTCGTAAAATGCTCTTTAATCTGCACGAGCAGTTTGTCAATGGATTTCTTTCTGCCCCTTGCCATGCCGCTTGAGAAAATCTCGCCGTCCTGCATGACAATCATCGGCTTAATGCCGAGCATATTGACCGCACCGCCAAGCACCTTGCCGATTCTTCCGCCGTGAATCAGATAATCCAGACTGCCTACCGTAAAGATAATTCTGCCGGTTGATTTAATCCGTTCCAGTGCCTGCACACTTTCTTCCAGCGAAAGTCCTGCCGCTTTCATCCGCGCAGCTTCCCTGACAAAAATTCCTTCCTCAACCGTATTTAATGTAGAATCAATCACTTCAATCTTTGCATCCGGATAATCTTCCAAAAGCATATTTCTGGCATTGACCGCTGAATTATAAGAGCCGCTGAACTTCGTGGTAATACAGATACAAAGCACGCCCTCGCCTGCTTTAACAATCGGTGTAAAAACATCTACATAGTCCTGTACGGACGGCATGGATGTCTTTGGGAAAACCGTCGGATTTTCTACCATTTCTTTA
>ERZ791812.985-NODE-985-length-12197-cov-3.048098_pt1 | contig 12197 bp, 12 predicted proteins | sample MGYA00510303_ERZ791812 | MGnify/ENA primary metagenome ERZ791812 (study PRJEB30046, sample SAMN00791985) | human gut metagenome | study: EMG produced TPA metagenomics assembly of the A metagenome-wide association study of gut microbiota in type 2... | reverse complement strand
CACCTCCTTGCCAAGGAGGGGGTCGCGGGTTCGATCCCCGTCTCGCGCTCTTTTTATTTTCAGGGAAGCCGGTATTTAAGTCGTATCAACGATTTGTGTACCGGCTTTTTGTATGGAAATTTCGGGAATCCGGTTATCTTTAATATTTTGTGCCATAAATCATCAAAAATGCTTGATTTGTGGCACTTTTTTTGTTATTAAAAAGATAGGCAAATTTCAGCGGTAATTGAATTGACATAAAGAGGCGAAAGGGAAAAGAAGAATGGCAGAAAAAGCAGAAAATATCATTGAACTAAAACATATTACCAAGGTTTACAGTGATAATGGTTTTAAGGCAGTGGATGATTTTAATCTTGAAGTAAAGCGGGGAGAATTTGTAACATTTTTAGGACCGTCAGGGTGCGGAAAAACAACGACACTCAGAATGATAGCCGGATTTGAACTGCCATCAAGCGGAGAAATTTTATTAGATGGCAGGGACATTGCACATCTACCTGCAAACAAAAGACCGATTAACACGGTATTTCAGCGGTATGCCCTGTTTCCGCATATGAATATCTATGAAAATATTGCATTTGGATTAAAACTCAAAAAGTTACCGAAAGAAGAAATCCGCAAAAAAGTCAAGCACGTTCTGGCAATGGTGGATTTGGAAGGCTTTGAAGACAGAAAGATTGCAACACTTTCCGGCGGACAGCAGCAGCGTATTGCGATTGCGAGAGCGCTTGTCAACGAGCCGGAAATTCTGATGTTAGATGAACCGTTAGGCGCACTGGATTTAAAAATGCGTAAGGAAATGCAGCTTGAATTAAAAAATATGCACGACCAGCTTGGCATTACATTTATCTATGTAACGCACGACCAGGAAGAAGCGCTTACGATGTCGGATAAAATTGTGGTGCTTTCGGAGGGAAAAATCCAGCAGATTGGTATGCCGGAGGACATTTACAATGAACCGAAAAATGCGTTTGTAGCCGATTTTATCGGAGAGAGTAACATTTTCAAAGGTATTATGACAGGACATATGAAGGTGCGTTTCTGCGGCGGGGAATTTACCGGAATGGATGATGTGCCGGAAGGAACACTGGTTGATGTCGTTGTCAGACCGGAAGACGTTATTATTACGGCGCCGCAGGACGGAACGGTTGCAGGTGTTGTAACTTCGGTTATTTTTAAGGGGATGCATTATGAAGTGGCGGTGGAATCCGGAAAGTACGAAATTATTATCCGTACCACAAAGTGTTATGCGGTCGGTGATGAAGTCGGTATCTGTTTAGAGCCGGACGGTATTCATGTCATGCTTGCCGAGGACCATACAACCAGCTTTGTAACAACAATAAACAGCGACTATACATTAGATTTTAACGGAAAGGTTATCCGCTGTGATTTGACAAAAGTTGTACCGAAGTCGAAGATGAAGGACAATGCGCTGATTGATGAAAACGGAGAAACGGTGGATATTTCCAAGTTAAAAGTACAGGTATCCATTCAGCCGGACGACATTGAGATGAGCGATGAGGCAGAAGCCGGTCTTGTATCGGGAGAGATTATCAACCTGATTTACAAGGGCGATCACTACAGCTACGTTGTGCGTACCGAATACGGATATGACCTTATTGTAGATGACGAATATCTGTGGAATATGAACGATAAGGTCAGCTTAGTCATGCCGGAAGACAAGATGAAATTTCAGTTGAAGAAGTAGAAACGGAATGGAGTAGAATATGAAAAACGTGTTTTCGCGCAGACAGATGGGGATTCCGTATGGCGTGTTCCTTGCATTTTTTGTGGCTGCGCCTTTGATTGTGCTGTTTTATTATGCCGTTACCAACGGCTCAGGACAGTTTACATTAAATAATTTGAAAAATTTCTTTGTCGACCCCAATACAATGGGGACGTTGTGTTACAGTATTGTACTGGCGGTAACGGTGACACTGGTCTGTCTGGTGATTGCCTATCCGGTGGCGTATATTTTAGCGGGCAGTGCATTAAAAAGAAAGGGTGTTATTCTGATGCTTTTTGTGCTGCCGATGTGGATTAATTTTACACTGCGTATTACGGCATTAAAAGAAATCCTTTCTTTAATAGAAGGAAATTTGGCATTTCACCCGTTTTTAAATACGGTTATCGGAATGACGTATGATTTTCTGCCGTTTATGATTCTGCCGCTGTATACAACGCTTTCAAGACTGGACTCTTCGCTGATAGAAGCGGCGGGCGATCTGGGTGCAGATTCATTTCAGACATTTATAAAGGTTATTTTTCCGCTGTCAATTCCTGGAATTGTCAGCGGGGTTTCCATGGTGTTTTTACCGGCAATGACGAACTATGTTGTGCTGGATATGCTCTATAACAGCACGTACATCATGGGCAGTCTGATTGGCAGCTATTTCAGCGCATACGACTGGCACAACGGCTCAATGATTGCCCTGATACTGTTATTTATTATCGGTATCGTGGCGGTCGTATCCGAGGGAAATGATACGGAAAATACAGGCAGGGGATTAGTGTGAAGAATCCTTAAATCTAAGATTCTTCACGTCAAGCATAGCTTGATGTTAGCACTTTGTGCCGCAGGCGTCACAAAGTCGCTTTTTATCGCAGAGCCAAATAAGATTTGGCTCGCGATTCCTCCGGCATTAAAATGCCTGCGGAATGGAGATTATTATAATGAAAAAAGGATTCAGATACGGATGGATTGGTCTGGTTTTATTATTTATGTATGCACCGATTCTGATTCTGGCAGTCTACAGCTTTACGGATGCTGCCAATATCGGACCGTTCCGGTCTTTTTCCGTGCATAATTATGTGACACTTTTTACGACACCGGAGCTGTTAAACATGATTTTAGGCTCAGTGATTTTAGCGGTGGGCAGTGGTTTGATTGCAACGATTCTTGGTACATCGGGTGCAATTGGTGCATTTTATTCTAAAAAAAGAGTGAAAACGGCAATGAGTGCGCTCAATCAGGTGCCGGTTGTCAATGCAGATGTTGTAACCGGATTTTCAATGTGTATTCTGCTTGTGGTTGTGTTCGGTGTGAGCAAGGATACATATATTCCACTGGTACTGGGACATGTGGTTTTGAGTGCGCCGTTTGTTTATCTGGCGGTAGTGCCGAAGTTAAAGCAGATGGACCCAAGCATTTACGAAGCGGCGCTCGATTTGGGGGCAACACCGTTTTATGCGCTGGTCAAAGTGATTATTCCGGAAATTGCATCGGGAATTTTATCAGGGTTTGTCATGGCAATCACACTTTCACTGGATGATTATTTTGTTGCAACCTATACGAAACCGGCAACCTTTGATACGATTAGTACTTATGTAGTAAATGCGACAAAGGGTTCACAGACAGAGATTAAGACGGCACTGTGGGCGCTGTCTACGATTATCTTTTTGGTTGTTGTTGTGGTTGAACTTGTATTAAATCTGGCACCGGCAAAGAAGGCAGCAGGAGAGGAGACTGAAATTGATGAGTAAACGGTATAAGCGGCTGTTGTCCGTCATAATTTCCATTGTACTGCTGGCAGGCATCGCAACAGCAGTGGGGGCAGTTGATATTTTTTCTTTAAAAAACAGTGAGCAGGCGGCAATGGCATCGGATTCGGATACTATCATCCTGCGTGTGTGTAACTGGGAAGAATACATTGATACCGGGGACTGGGACGAAGCGATAGAATTGGACAGCGGTGAAATTAAGGGTGAAAATTCTATTGTAAAGGATTTTGAAGACTGGTATTATCAGATTTACGGTAAAAAAGTTGTGGTCGAATATAGCACCGTCGGAACAAATGAAGAATTATATAATATGCTGACACTCGGCGATGAGTATGATTTGATATGTCCGTCGGAATACATGATTATGAAGCTGATGGCTGAGGGCTGGCTGGAACCGTTTTCAGAGCAGTTCTTTGATAAAAATGTAACAGAAAATTATTACACACGCGGCGTTTCACCGTTTATCCGCAGTACCTTTGATGAAAATACGATTAACGGGGAGGCATGGAGCCGTTACGCCGCCGGGTATATGTGGGGCATTACAGGGATTGTATACAATCCGGAGGAAGTCACAGAAGAGGAAGCTTCTACGTGGAAAATTATTTCAAATGACAAGTTTAAACGGCAGATTACGATTAAGGATAATGTCAGGGATTCAATGTTTGCGGCGGTCGGTGCGATAAAGTCGGATAAGCTGTTGTCGTCTTCCTTTTTAAATGCCGCAGATTATAAAGAACGTCTGTCGGCAGAAATGAATGATACATCTGAAGAAACGATTGAGCAGATTCAGGAGTATTTGCAGGCAGTTAAAGACAATGCCTACTCTTTTGAAACGGACAGCGCAAAAGCCGATATGATTACCGGAAAAGTGGTAGCGGGCTACCAGTGGTCGGGCGATGCCGTGTATACGATGGATCAGGCAGAAAAAGATGATTTTTATCTGGATTTTGCAGTGCCAAGAGAAAGCACGAATCTGTATTTTGACGGCTGGTGCATGTTAAAGAACGGCATTAAAGACAGCGAAGAGAAAAAGCAGGCGGCAGAAGGGTTTATCAATTTCCTTTCAAAGCCTGAAAATGCAGTCCGCAATATGGATTATATCGGATATACGTCCGTGATTTCCGGCGGGGACAGTCCGGTGGTCTATGACTATATTAAATGGAATTACGGCGCAGAAGACGGAGGGGAAGATACCGTGACCTATCCGCTCGGTTATTTCTTTTCCGGTGATACGGAAGATAAAAAGTATATGCTGACGGTTCCGGCAGAACAGACACACCGCCAGTTATCCGCGCAGTATCCAACCGAAGAAATGATAGAGCGCAGTGCGGTCATGAGTTATTTTGACACAGAGGAAAATGCGCGTATCAATCAGATGTGGATTAATGTGCGTTGTTATAATATTGAAAATGTACCGGTATGGGCATGGATTGTAACAGGACTTGTCATTGCGGGATTGATTGTACTTGCGGTAAGAAAGCATTTTAAAAAGAAAGTATACATAAAATAAAAATGATTGCATGAAAAAAGCAGATAACGGGAATCGAACCCGCCTTTCCGGCTTGGGAAGCCGGCGTTCTACCGATGAACCATATCTGCATGGAAATCATTATAGCACATTGACTTTAAAATTCAAGTTGAAATTCAATTAAAAAATCCGGCAGAAAACCGGTTGGCAGGCTGAAATATCAGACCTTTCAACCGGCGTCTGCCGGATTTTTACTTTATGAAACTTCGCCTACGGCGGATATTAGCAACCGAAGTAAAAAAACTTGCAAATTACGCTAAATAACTCGGAACAGCTATTAAAGTTAAAACACATAAAATTATTGCCTCCTTGTTTTTCGTTTATTTGTATCAGCTGATTACAAATGAATTGTAACAATTTTGTAACATTTGAGCAATAGGAGGTTACTGGAAAAGACTTGACAGATAACGTGTAGTGTAATAATATAAATAAAAAGATATTATATGACATATAATATCATGCAACAAAATAATAAAAAGAAACGGAGACAGAAATGATTTTTCAGATTGGTTCGGCACTGCTGGATGCCTGTGTTCTGTCTGTTCTGGAGCGGGAAGATATGTATGGATACATCCTGACGCAGAATGTTAAAGAGGTTGTGGATATTTCAGAATCCACGTTATATCCGGTACTGCGCAGACTGCAAAAGGAAGCATATCTTGTCACCTATGACCAGCCGTTTGCAGGAAGAAACAGACGGTATTATCAGATTACGGACAAGGGCAGAGAGCAGCTTGCAATGTACAGGAAAGAGTGGATTGCATACAAATCCAATATTGACAGAATATTGACAGGAGAGGAAAAGCAATGACGAGAGAAGAATATTTAGATATTTTACAGAATAACCTGCATGGTATTCCGCCGCAGGAAGCAGAAAATATCATGGAATATTACCGGGAATATTTTGATGATGCCGGTGTAGAAAATGCGGAAAAAGTAATGCAGGAGCTGGGCGCACCCGAACAGCTTGCAAAAAGGGCGGCGGCAGATGCTGCCGCGGAAAATGGATTTGCAGGCGCAGCAGGTTCCGGACAGAATCCGGGCTTTGGAAGTGATAACGGACAGACAGCCGCAAAGAAAAAGCATACGGCGGCAGGCATTACATTGGCGGTGATTACATCCCCAATCTGGGCAAGTCTTTTACTGGCGGCAGTCTGTGTGCTGTTTGCGGTGGTGATTACCGTTGCGGCAGTGGTGCTGTCATTGGGATTTGCGGCGGCGGTCATGGTAGCTGCCGGATTATTTACCGTGGGAACAGCACTTGTTACTGTGTTTTTACATATACCGACAGCGGTTATGCTGATTGGTGCGGGACTGGTGAGCGTAGGACTGGGACTGCTTGCGGCGCTGCTGACATATGGATGCGTTATAGGAATTAAAAAGTTTGTGATGTGGATTTCTAATAAAGAATGGAGAAATGCGAAAATCCATAAACCAAAGATTTTCGCATAACAGAATTGTGCCGCAGGCGTCACGATTCTGAATTTATCGCAGAACTGAATAAATTCAGTTCGCGGTTCCTTGTGCATTAAAATGCCTGCGGAATGGAGAAGAAGATGAAAAAATGGATAAAGATTACAGGAATAACAGCCGCCGTGTGTATCGGCGCGGGATTGATTTGTTTTGTATCGGGCGTTTTTGCGGGTGCAAAGAGCGGTGTTTTTATTTCAAGACGCGGTATTGAACTGGAAGGCAGTGCTTATTCTGATGAGCGCTATGGCATTTCACAAATCAAAGACATCGAGATTGAAGCGGATGATGCCAAAGTTGAAATAAAGCCGTCACAGGATGATACCTTCGGTTACAGCGTGACCTATGAGGATACACACAGCACACCACAGGTTACGGTTGACAATGGGAAAATCCGCATAGAGGAAAAAACAAGCGGAGGATTTTGGATTTTAGACTTCGGTTTTGCCGCGTTGTTTGAAAACCGGGAAAATGTAGTGACGGTCTATGTGCCGGAAAAAGCAGCCCTTGATACGGTAAAAATTGATACGTCAAACGGAAAAGTGACAGCCGATGCCCTGTTTACGACACAGAATCTTAATGTACAGTCGGACAATGGCAAAATTGAACTGATGCAGATGATTTGCGAGAAAAATGCGCAGGTGCATTGCAGTAACGGTAAAATAACGGTAAATGCAGAATTTAAGGGTGAGAGCCTTTTTTCAAGCAATAACGGCAATGTAGAGCTTGCCGGAGCATGGGAGGGAACGGTGACCTGTAAAACCAATAACGGTAAAATACAGGTAACGGCGCCAAAGCCGGAAAGTGCGTACCGCGTGGAAGCGCACACCGACAACGGCAGTGTCTATGTCAATGACAATAAAGTGTTAAATCCTTATACCGCACAAAATACACAGGCAGATACGAACCTGTATGCAGTCAGCAATAACGGCTCGGTACGGCTGGAATTTGCAAATTAAAAAATGCAAATAAAAAAGGCAGATAAGAAATCCGTAAAAGTGGTTTCTTATCTGCCTTTTTGTGATTTATAATACAGAATCTTTTTTATAACGGGAAATGACCAGTGCTGCACTAAATGCCGCAAAGGCAAACAAAAGCTGGATTCCCAGATACATGGCATAGGTCTTTAACTCACCGGAAGTTCCTGTATACTGTGTACAAAGCTCATCGGTGCGGATATACCAGTAGGCAGGAAGAAAGTGTGCCGCCTTTATGACATTTTTTCCTAAGAATTCCATTGGAATAAAAACACCGCATAAAAATGACATGCACAGCCCGATAACATTAGACCACATATTTAAAATGTTCGGATTGTAAGCCAAAAAGCTGATAAGGTAGGTAATGCCGACAGAAACCAGCAGGAATACAAAACTGTTGATAACCAGCATCAGTCCCCGTACCGACAGCAGCCCTTTTCCACAGACCGCCAAAGCCAGCACCATAAAAACAAGCCATAATAAAATGCTGTATGTCAGGCAGGCAAGGGCAAGCGCCGTATTGTAGTGGACGGCGGATACGGCACTGCACCGTATCCGGTAGTTGACATTTTTTTCACGGAAAATCAGCAGCAGTCCGCCAAGGCTTGTAATGACAGTAACAATAAAAATGTACGGAAGATAGTGAAAATAGCGTTCAATATTTTGAACGGTAATCTGCACATCGTCCTGCCGGGTATCGGAAAGCAGTGTTGCTTCCTCTACAGAACCGATACAGTCGTAAGTAAGCCGCTCGGCTTCATCGCAGGAATATCCGGTATTTCTGAAATTAAAAAATACATTTAAGAAAGTGTCAATGCTGTTATCCAAAAAGTAAGCAGAACTGCTGTTTTGTTGTTTCACATTTTTAAGTGAGTCCGGATTTTCAGAAAAGCCGTCAGGGATAATCAGCACATAATCCACATTTCTGAAAAATAATTCATCAGCAATTGCTTCGTTGTCGTCTTTTATGGAAGTGAGTTTCTGTGTTCGGTCAAGGTAATTATACAGCACGCGGCTTTCATCTGTATTGTCATGGTCGAACACGGCAACCGTCAGCCTTTTTGCGGTAAAAAGAGTGTCGGTATTTTCAGACATGGTATTTGCCATAATCACACTGATAGCGGCAAAAGCAATAACATACAGCAGTACCGAAGTAATCTGTCTGCGCAGTGATTTATAAAAAGCTTTAAAGACTTGCATAATCAGACCTCCTTAATATCAGACCGGAAATAAAGCACAGCACCAGTGTCATGACAGCCAGTATGCCCATATTGCGCGCAAAGCGGGTCAGGGAAGGATACATATTTAATGCGTACAGACTGTCCGAAATCAGTGCCGCCGGATTTATGCGGTTAAACAGCGGGCAGATATGTTCTATCCAATCTTTCATGGTTGCCGCCATAAGTCCGGCAAAAAATGAGTTGACCATCATAAATACAAGGGCAATGCCCATTTTAATGTGCATACTGCATTTAAAGGCGATTCCGATAAAAACACCGGCGGCAAGGGAAAAAAGCGTACCCATAAGTGCTGTGGCAAAGGAAAGTCCTAAGCGGTTTCCGAAATCCAGCTTTAAAATCACAGTCAGATAGAAAAACAGTAAAAAAACACCGACGGACTGAAGCACAAAAGCGGCAGCGAGGTCACTTAAAATCATGACGGACTTGCGTGTCGGTGCACATTCACGGCGCATGCCAAGGCTCGATAAGTTGGCAAGGGCAGTGCCGATACATTCTACACCGGAAGATACACTCATCAGACAGCACATCGCAATCAAAGCATAAAAATACTGCATATACGGGTCGTAGGAAGCATCTGCCAGAGAAATTTCACTGCCGTAGGAGTGGCGTTTGGATAAAAAATCAATGGAATCGGCCAGCTTTTCCGGGTGTTCTGCGGCAATTTTTTCAAATACACTGCTCTGGGTGCAGTATTGGGATAAAAAAGACTGCATCAGGGTCTGTTCCATGCCGTTTTCTGCAACGGTCAGGTGCGGTGTGGCATCAACATAAAAAATGCCGGTGGCTTTATTTTCCTTTAACATTGCGATGGCAGTGTCTTCATCGGTAAAGGTCAAATCAAATAAGGCTTTTCCGTCTGATTTTTCAACTTCTTTTAAGACCGTTTCAAAGGCAGTATTTTCATGAACCGTCACGACAGCGGCAGGAATTGTGTTTAATTCCAGCTCCGTGCCGTTTAGAAGCCTGCCAAAGCCCAGGTAAAAGAATGTGCCTAAGATAAGTGGAAAAGCCAATGTCCAAAAGGTCAGGTCCTTTTGAAGAAATATACTTTTCAGCCTGTATAAAAACAATCGTAAAAACATTATAAACCTCCTCTCAATGTAAGTTAATCTCTTAATTCGCTTCCGGTAATTTCAAGGAAAACATCATTTAAAGTCGGAAGTTCCGAATAAACACGCCCAAAGGCAATGTTTTCATCCTGTAAGTAAGACAGAAGATGAATCAGGTTGTGGCTGCCGCCACTGCACTGTACGGTCAGTCTGTTATTTTCATAAGAAACGTCATAGACATGGTTAAGCCTGCGGACAGCCTCAAGCTGTGTATCGGTCAGCTCTAAAATTTCTACGGTTAAAGTTTCGCTTTTTTTAATGAGCTGTTTTAATTCGGTGGCAGTACCGTTTGCAAGGTTGCGTCCTTTATCCATAATCACAATGCGCGAACAGATTTGTTCCACCTCTTCCATATAATGGGATGTGTAAATAATGGTTGCGCCTTCTTCGTTTAATTTTAAAATGCCCTGTAAGATTTTATTACGGCTCTGTGGGTCTACGGCAACGGTCGGTTCGTCCAGCAGAATCAGCTTCGGCTTGTGCGCAATGCCGCAGGCGATGTTTAACCGGCGGAGCAGTCCGCCGGAGAGTTTTTTGGGAAAAAATTTTACAAAATCCGAAAGTCCCGCAAATTCAACCGCCTCTGCAACATATTGGCGGCGGAGCTTCTTATCTTTAATGTATAAACCACAGAAATAATCAATATTTTCCTGTACGGTCAGTGTGTCAAAAACGGCGACATTCTGAAAGACAACGCCGATATTGCGCTTTAAATCATAGCTGTCGGGCTTCATCGGTTTTCCGAAGACCTAGATTGAACCTTTATCGTATGCCAGCAGGGACAGCAGACAGTTCATGGTCGTTGTCTTTCCGGAACCGTTCGGCCCTAAAAGCCCTAAAATTTCTCCTTTGGATACGGTTAAGTTAAAATGGTCCACGGCAACCAGTTCATGATAACGTTTGACCAGATTTTCAATTTTTACAATGGTTTCTGCCATAAAAAATCCTCCTGATAATGTTGGTGTTCATATTGTAAGCTGTTATAAACATTGTAGCGCGTGAGGGCAGAATGCGGTAGTGAAGAATATCAGAATCGGAAGTGACATTTGTCATATCTTGCGGTACAATAAAAATATAAATAATCAGAAGGACGGCAGATTTTAGCGGGACTGTCGTATGGAAATGAGGAAAATGTGAGAAAGATTACAGATATGCTGGTACTGTACGTGCTATGTGTCGTACTCGAATCAGCCTGCGGGATTACCAATCATGTAGTGGTGAGTCTGCTGTTGTTATTTATTGAGGTGTGTGCCGTTATATATCTGCAAAGCATGGCGGGAAGGACATTTGCGGTGACGGTCTATCTGTTATCGTTTTTAGTGATAAAAGAGACATCATATGGCTTTCCGGTTGTACTGTATGCCGTCTGGGAACAGGTGATGGAGGCATGGGAGAAAAAAGAGATAAAAAGGACGGCAGTAGCAGGCATTACAGTTTTTTTGTGGGTGTTTTTTGGCGTTGCGGCATCACGCTATATCCTGTCGGGTACAGACAGGATACAGTGGCAGATACTATGGATTGTTTTTGATATGCTGGCGGTATATCTGCGGCAGATGACATGGCAGGATAGAGAACTGCAAAAGGAGTTCATCCGCATACAGGATGATGACAGGGAATATAACAGAATGTTAAAACTGAAAAACCGCTATTTAATTGAAAAGCAGGACGCACAGGTTTACAGTGCAACCTTAAAGGAGCGCAACCGTATTGCAAGGGAAATTCATGACAATGTAGGACATCTGCTTTCAAGGGCGCTTATCCAGACGGGAGCGGTCATTGCAGTCAGCCGTGATGAGCAGACGAAACCGTTGCTTTTAAGTATTAAAGAAACCTTAGACTGTGCGATGAACAATATCCGTAACAGTGTTCATGATTTGCATGATGAATCGGTGGATTTAGAGCAGACCGTCCGTGAGATGACGGAAAAAGCAGAGGGGTATACGGTCAGTTACGAATATGATATGTCACAGGACCTGCCGAAGGAATTAAAATACTGCATGATCTCGATTGTAAAAGAGGCATTGTCCAATGTAACCCGGCACAGCGATGCTGACAGGGTGAAGCTTTTACTGCGGGAGCATCCCGCCTTTTATCAGATTTTAATTCAGGATAACGGTAAATGTGTGCATCCGGGGGACGGTACGGGAATCGGGATTACCAATATGCGCCAGCGGGTGGAAACGTTTGGCGGAACGATAGATATCCGCACAGAAAACGGATACCGCATTTTTATCCACATTCCAAAAGCAGATATTCCTGCCGGAAGATGAGAAACTGTCCGGGATTTTTTCACTGCCGTTTTGCGGCAAAATTACCCGGAAAATAAGGAGAAGTATGAAAGTAGTAATAATTGACGATGATAAACTGGTAAGCA
>ERZ791812.966-NODE-966-length-12480-cov-3.158873_pt1 | contig 12480 bp, 6 predicted proteins | sample MGYA00510303_ERZ791812 | MGnify/ENA primary metagenome ERZ791812 (study PRJEB30046, sample SAMN00791985) | human gut metagenome | study: EMG produced TPA metagenomics assembly of the A metagenome-wide association study of gut microbiota in type 2... | reverse complement strand
GAGGCACTGACTCTCGGCTGTGCCGGACAGCTTACAACCGTTACCGTCACCGGACCGCTCGGCAATCCGGTATCCTGCCAGTACGGCATTGTTGACAGCACTAGGACTGCCATTATTGAAATGTCCGGTGCTGCCGGTATTACACTTGTTCCCGACACGGAGCGCAACCCGCTCTATACAACGACCTACGGTGTCGGCGAAGTCATCCGCGATGCGATTACAAAAGGCTGTCGCCACTTTATTGTGGGTATCGGCGGCAGTGCCACCAATGACGGCGGTGCCGGTATGTTACAGGCCCTCGGTTTCGGACTGCTTGACAAAAACGGCAATCCGGTTCCTTTCGGTGCTATGGGTCTTGAAGTCCTTGATAAAATTACCACCGACAATGTCCTGCCGGAATTAAAAGACTGTACGTTCCGTATTGCCTGTGATGTAACCAATACTCTGTGCGGCGAGCAGGGATGCAGTGCTATTTTCGGTCCGCAGAAAGGCGCTACGCCGGCCATGATTCTGCAAATGGATAAATGGCTGGCTTACTATGCCACACTGGCACGGGAAATTTTCCCGCACGCCAATCCGAAAGCGGCAGGAAGCGGTGCAGCAGGCGGTCTCGGTTTTGCCTTTATGACCTTTTTAAACGGCACGCTTGAATCCGGGATTAAGATTGTTCTTGAAGAAACTCGGTTAAGTGATTATATCAAAGATGCAGATATTGTCGTAACCGGAGAAGGCCGGTTAGACGGTCAGACGGTTATGGGAAAAGCCCCGATTGGTGTCGCAAAGATTGCCAAGCAGTTTGACAAACCGGTACTTGCGTTCTCAGGCTGTGTCACAAAAGATGCCACTGCCTGCAACCGCGAGGGCATTGATGCCTTTTTCCCGGTTTTAAGAAATGTTGTTTCTTTAGAAGATGCCATGAATCCTGTCAACGCCCGTCAGAATATGGCGGACACCGCAGAGCAGGTATTCCGCACAATACGGACATTTTCATCATTATAGAGAAAAATTGGAGCTTTGATTGGACTCGTGATTGCAATTATTTTAATTATTAAAAAAGTCCACCCTGCATATAGTCTTATTCTCGGTGCGTTAATCGGCGGATTCATCGGCGGCGGCGGACTGACCGGCACTGTTAATACGATGATTAGCGGCGCACAGGGTATGATGTCTTCCGTTTTACGAATCCTGACATCGGGTATTCTTGCCGGTGCGCTGATTCACAGCGGTGCAACCGTCATCGACTCCCTGCCACACGGCTCATTCTTCCACGCAACCGGCGGTTCTGTCAACATGGCGATTAAAGACCGCATGAAGCTGATTCCTTATGAAGCACTGGTCGGACTGACAAGTACGGTTGTATCTATTCTTGTTTACATTTTATAGTTGTAATAAGCACAACACTATGGGCTTCCGTTCAAGCCCCCGCATAAAGATAGCTGAAATACCAAAAGCCGCAGAAGCATATGCCCCTGCGGCTTTCATCTATACAGAACTGTTTATTCTGTCTATACTTTTGCACCAGATAATTTACTAAATCTGTATTTTCATTCATTAAAATGTTCTTCCAGCTTCTTAGAAGACTCCTTTAAACTGTCAATTGAACCGGAAAGCTTCATGACATAATCCGTCTGATTGACAATATTATTGCCGATTTCCGCAACCATTGAGGCATTTTCTTCTGAAGTTGCAGCTACGGTATCCAGTTCTTCCTGAATATCATCAAACTGTCTTTTGACCTCGCCGATAACATCGTATTCTTCTTTGACAACCACTGTTGCAGATTCTGCAGTTGTTAACCGTATCGAGCTTACCGATTAAATCTTCAATCTGTACGGAACTGTTCTTTGCCGCATCAGCACCGGCTGAAATCTTATCTACCACACCGTTGACGGTTTCTGTCAGCGCCAGAATAATTTCTTTGATACTGTCTGCCGATTTCCGGCTGTCTTCTGAAAGCACCCGTATCTGGTCTGCAACGACTGCAAATCCTTTTCCGTGTTCACCGGCTCTTGCGGCTTCGATTGAAGCATTTAAGGACAGGAGATTTGTCTGTCCCGCAATTGCATTAATATCATTTAAAATGCCTGTAATCGTATTCATCTGTTCTAACAACCCTGCCGTGGCATCACTTGCCTGACCGACCGTTTCAGACATTTCAAGCATAGATTTCTGAACTGTCTTTGCTTCTTTATTACCGTCATTGACTGCCTGTGTCACTTCTGCAAAGCTCTGCTCCAGCTGCTGTGCATAGTCATAATTTTTATCAATCTGTTCTTTGGCTGTATTGAGTTTCTCACTAACTGTCTGAATCGCACGGCTGGATTCATCCACAACCTGTTCCATCTGCTCTGCGGAGGTCTTAACAGACTGTGCATGGGAAGTCACTTCTTCTACCTGTGTGCCACATTCAACAATTTCCCTGTTCAGATTAAAAGCAATCCGGTTGGCAACTGCTGTATTTTCCTGCACCTGGCAGAGTGCCGCTTCTGCCTGCCTTGTCTTTTTCTCCCCAAATTTCGTCCCAAGATATAAAAGCACTGCACTTATTGCAAATAAACAAATTTTTGAAATTGCACCAACAAATGCCTGATCAATAATCTTAACATTAATAAACAGACATACAACACATGTCGCCGTAAACGGAATCGCATAATACTTGATAATTTTCTTATCAAAATACCGGACTGCCATACATAATGTGATGAAATTTGCCAGAAATGCAATACTGTTGCCATTCACCAAGCCTGAATAAATTAATACTGCATAAGACGGGCATAAAACAATTACCATTGCCTTGACAAAATCACTGACCTGTAAAAACTGGACAATCATTACAATAATCAGCGTTGCCCATAACACACCGCATCCTTTGATTGTCCGCGTTGACATTCCATATGACATGACCGTTGTAACAGACATTGTCAGGACACATGCCAGAATCACTAGCAGATTCGCCTTGTGTACTCTTTCCATAACCTTCTCCTACCTTTCGTATTTTAATTTTCAATTTTAATCCGGTCACACTATTTAAGTAATTCTGCTTGTACCACATTACCGTGTAAAAGTAAATAATATCAGCAATTGTTCCTGTTTTTATACCAAAACAACGGACTGCCCGTCCCTTACATTCCGCTTCTGTCTCTTCGTTCTTTTAAAATTCGTGCATTCTCTTCCACCTTAGTCTTTCCAAGCGGATATAAAAACCATAAGGACAGTGCAAGTAAAACAAATCCTGCTGCCGGTACAATACACGTAATCGTATAAATGCCGTTTACAACCTTTTCGTCATATGCCGTTGCCGTACTATAGCCAATCACTGACAGCAAAACACCGACAAGCCCGGATGATGCCGCCTGTCCTAACTTTCTTGCAAAGGAATACACCGCATATATTGTTCCGTCCGGGCGCTGTCCGGTACGCACCTGTGTATCATCAATCACATCTGTAATCATCGCCCAGCACACGAGATTAAACATTGCCAGTCCGATATAGGAAATGCCGTAAAAAATAAGCCACACATACACATTTCTTGTATGCACAAAATATACCGCTATCAATGCCGCCGCACCGATAAGCGATCCGGCCGCCGACATTTCCCTTTTCCCGACCCGCTCAGCCAGCCGCACCGTAAAGGCAGACAGCACCAGCGTGACCGCCGTTCCGATCAGTGAAGCCAGCGAAAGTCCTTTGACATCACCGAAATAATTCGGATAAATGTATGCACCCATATTGGATAACGACAACTGGGAAAGCAGTAACAGCAATGCACTTACCACAATTCCGATGAGCGCACGATTCTGAATCAGACTGCCAATCAGTCCCATAAATGAGAATTTCTGCTTTGTTGTTTCTGCTTTTACGCGCTCCGTTACCATAAAATAACACAACAGATAACAGATAACTGAACCTACAGAACACCAGAATGCTGCAATGCTCATACGCGTACCGGAAAGCACGGCATTCCCGTTTTCATCGGTGTAATAAACCACTAACGGCAGTACAACACCAATAACCGTTGCCGCAAGCGTAGCGCCGATTGTCCTCCAGTTCGATAGCGCCGTTCTGTCTTTTGGCTCTGCCGAAATTGCCGATGCCATCGAACCATATGGAATATTAATTGCCGTATAAAACACACTGCCCCAGAGCAGATACGTAAAAAACATCCAGATAATCTTAAATGTCATCGGCATTTCTGCAAACCACGAAGCATACATTAAAAATGAAGATACTGCCACCGGTCCGCACATTCTTAATAGCCACGGTGCAAATTTGCCTTTTTTATTTCCGCGGCTTCTATCCGCAATCTGCCCCATCGTCACATCCGTGAACGCATCAAGCAGCCGCGCTGCCATCATCATCGTACCAACGACTGCCGCCGATACGCCCATCACATCCGTATAAAATTTTAACAAAAACATAGACGATAATATAAATGCAAAGTCATTGCCAAAATCGCCAAACATATACCCAAGCTTATCCGCCATACCAAATTTTCTTTTCATAAAGCTCCTCCACTTTAACATCACAATTTCAGTATGGCGGATTCTTAAAAAAATATACAAAAAAGCTGTCAGAGAAAATGTTTTACATTTCTGTATCTGACAGCTTTCTATTCTATATTTTTGTATTCCTAAATTGTGCGTGTTAAAGCGCCGTTTTTGCCCCATTTACAGCCTTCCGTACAGGTAAAGTCCGCAAATCCACAGCGGGCGCATGGTTTCCCGCTTTCTGTGATGTCTTTTAAACGTTTCTTATTGGCAGTGGACAGATTATCTGCATTCTCAACAAATTTCTGTGTGAGCTGTTCTGTAATGCGCATAATTTCAAGCTGCGCCCTGCCGCACATTCTCTCTTTGCTTTTTAATACAAAATCTTCAAACAAGCCCTGTTCCGTAACGGATACAAGTGTTCCCTGCGGATATATTTCCTTAATGCTTCGCATATCCGAAAGCCACTGTTCCTCTAACGGTGTTCCCCGAAGAATTTCCGGTACGTAAAAACCATATTCTTCTGCATCGTCCCCGCTGAAATGAATTTTTACGCGCAGGGTTCTGTGGCGCTGTTCCTGTGCTACCTGTGCAAAGGAAGCAAGGAATTTTGCCGTATAGACATCACCAAAATATTCACGGTTGTCGTTATCGTCCTCCCCGTAAGCCTGTACCGGCATAAAGCGGAAGGCTTCATTTTTATTGTCATGGAAATTCTGTTTTCCGCCGACAACTAAAAGTAACTGCTCCTCTAAGGATTCCAGTTCGTCATGCAGTCTTTTATTAAAGCCGCCGGATAATTTCTCCAGATTTTTCTTCATCTGCTCTGTCCAGTCCAGCACATAGAAAATGTTACGAAACGGCAGGGAATAGACCATTGCAGTCGGACAAAAAACAGAAATCATGTATCTTGCATTTTCATAGGCAAGCTTGTCCACTTCCTTTTCATCAAATTTTCCCGGATACACCTCACAAATCCGTTCTAATACCAGTGTATGCCACTTTTCATAGAACTCCCGTTCTTTTTCGGTCTGCGGCTGCATTTTGGTGTATCTTGCACTTTTTTCTGATGTATTGGATACACCGATAGAATTTAACAACATGGCAATGATTTTCGGACATTGGATTTCCATTGTCACCATGCAGTGCTGGAATACCGAATGATGTCCGCGTTCCGCCGTGCCTTCTGCTCTCTTTACCGCACGTTCCACCGGCTGGGTACGAATCGTCTGGTACCCTTCCTTTGCATAGCACGTACCGGCAAACTTGCCGCTTAAAATTGTCAGTTCTGTATTCATCTGCTCAGGAATTACATCATTACATTCCGTCGTTGCAGCAATCGTCTGAATTGTTGTCATATTCTTCTCCTTTTCTTGCGCCCTTTTATCGCAATCCAGCGATGAGCAATTCGCACGGGCGATTACTCATCTGAATTCATTCAGTTCTGCGATAAAAGCATTTTGTGATGCCCGCAGCACAAAATGCCATGTGAAGCGCCTTAAATTTAAGGGTGCTTCACATTGCTCCATTCTTGAAATTTAAAAAATCTTTCTCTATAATAATACTGAAATCATTCTCATCTGTCATGTATTTTTTATAAATACATACTTATTTTAAAATATTTGGAGGCAGTTATCTATGGAAAATTTTACTTATTATACACCGACAAAGGTTGTTTTCGGCAAAGGCACTGAAAATCAGACCGGTGCGCTGGTTAAAGAACAGCACTGCAAAAAGGTTTTAATTCACTACGGAAGCGGCAGTGTTGTCCGCTCCGGTCTGCTCGACCGCATTAAGACATCCCTTGACGAAGCAGCGGTTTCTTACGTAGAACTGGGCGGCGTTGTTCCAAATCCGCGCCTTTCCCTTGTTTATGAAGGTATTGAACTCTGTAAAAAAGAAAATGTAGATTTTATTCTTGCTGTCGGCGGCGGCAGTGTCATTGACTCTGCGAAAGCCATCGGTTACGGTGTCTACAACGGCGGCGATGTCTGGGATTTTTATGATTTTAAACGTCAGGCAGAAGGCTGTCTTCCAATCGGCGCAGTGCTTACCATTGCTGCTGCCGGAAGTGAAATGAGCGGTTCTTCTGTTATCACCAAAGAAGACGGTCAGATTAAACGCGGCTACAGCAGTAATTTCAGCCGTGCCCGCTTTGCCGTTATGAATCCGGAGCTGACCATGACACTCCCGCCATATCAGACGGCAAGTGGCTGTGTTGACATTTTAATGCACACCATGGAACGCTATTTTAACCAGTGTGACAATATGGAACTGACAGACGGTATCAGTGAATCTTTAATGCGCACCGTTATGAAAAATGCAAAGATTTTAAAAGACGAACCTGCTAATTATGATGCGCGTGCAGAAGTCATGTGGGCCGGCAGTCTTTCCCACAACGGACTGACCGGCTGCGGCACGGACGGCGGTGACTGGGCAACCCATAAAATGGAGCATGAAATCGGCGGTCTGTTTGACGTGGCACACGGTGCCGGACTCGCCGCTTTGTGGGGTAGCTGGGCAAGATTTGTACTGGATGCCCGTCCTGCCCGCTTTGCGCAGTTTGCCACACATGTCTTAGGCGTAACCGCCGGTGCAGATGATACGGAAACCGCTTTAAAAGGCATAAAAGCCATGGAAGACTTTTATCATTCCATTGACATGCCGGTTTCATTATCCGAACTCGGCGTTACCCCGACACCGGAGCAGATTCGCACTATGGCTGAAAAATGTGACATTTCCACCCACCACAATGCCGGAAAAGTAAAACACCTGTCTGTTGAAGACATGGTTGCTATTTATACAACCGCTTTATAATGCTGCCGGGGCAAAGTCCACAGCTATAAGTTTTAACATCATACAGCAAAAGGCAGGAACACAAGCTATGCGGTGTCCCTGCCTTTTAATTATACAATTTTCTGCTCTTTATTTTTCAAGTTTCTTTTTCTTCATAACAAGGCATCCTGCAAAACCTGCTGCAGCTGCCATCAGAATTACATAGAACCACATTGCAAAAGAATCTCCTGTCTTTACGCCTGTATCTGTATTATCTGATACTGCTCCGCCATTCTGGCTGTTATTCTGATTATTGCTGTTCTGGTCTGCGTTATTCTGTCCACCATTATTCTGGTTATCACCGCTTTGGTTTCCGTTATTCTGTCCACCGTTGTTCTGGTTGTCACCGCTCTGGTTTCCGTTATTCTGTCCACCATTATTCTGGTTGCCACCGTTCTGGTTTCCGTTATTCTGTCCACCATTATTCTGGTTGCCACCGTTCTGGTTTCCGTTATTCTGTCCACCATTATTCTGGTTGTCATCACCAGTGTTTGAATTGTCATTATCCTTGACTACTGTTTCATCCACAATTACATAATTGCTAAAATGAGCCACTGTAAATGTCATTTTACCATCTGCATAAACAGCATTTACATCTTCCATGCTTCCATCCTCTGCAACATAGAATACTTTTGCTTTTGCAGAGTCATAACCATTTGGAACTGAAATCGTAACTGTAACTGTTCCATCCGGCTGAATGACATTTCCTTCTGTATCCAGCAGTCTGATATCCAGCAGTGAGAACTTCTTATTGTCAAAAGATTTCTTTACTGCATCATATGCATTTCCTTCTCCCAATGCTGTTACTTTCAGCTGGCTTCCTGATGGAATTACACCTGCATCTGCCTTTACTGCAACCGCTATATTTGCACCGGAAGCATCTGTTACAGCACAATCCGACTCATATCTGGCACTCAGTGTTGTGCTGATGCCCTCTACGGTCCAGTTAAAGCCTGCCATCTTATCATATGTCCCCATAGTCTGTGCGGCTTTCCACCATGTATCGCCTGCCTGAATTGTAAATGTATGGTCTTTTGTTAAATCAAGGCCTGTTACTGTATAAGTTGTTTCAGCCGTTGTATAATCGCCGTTTACCGGATTGAAGTCCTTACCTTCCGGTACAACCGGTGTTCCGTCAACATATACACGGTATCCGCCAACTGCGGTGTCATCTGTTGCTGCTGTCCATGTAAGAACAACATCGTTATCCTTTACTTCTGCCGTTACTTTTGCATTTTCTGCAAATACCGGTGCTTTGTAATCATAGCTGCCAAGTGTTGTAATCTGTGCCAGTGGGTACTTGTATTCAACCCCTGCATCTGTAAATGCAACGATTTCAACTGTATTTTCTGTACCCGGTGTCAGTCTGCCAATCTGCTTTGATACGGTTTCTGCCGTTGCAAATTTCGGAATCTGATAGTTATAAACTGTATTGACAAGCTTTCCGTTTGCGTAAATCTTATAACCTCTGATTCTTGCATCACTTGAACTGATTGCTGTCCATGTTCCCTGTGCATGTGTATAAACTGCACTTGCAAGTTCTGATGTCACATTTTCCGGTGCTTCAATATCTGCTGTATCTTTTTCACCGTCTACAGTAACAGTTACTTCGCCGAGTAATGTTTTATTCTGTCCTGTAACACTCATGCTGTTTGCATTGTCACCTTTTTCACTTACATATACTTTAAATGTATAAGTTACACCGGATGATAATCTGTCCATAATGGTTTCTGTTCCTGTAATACCATCTGTAATATCAACCTTTTCACCATTTACATAAGTATCTACACCGTAGAATACTTCTTCTGCTCCATTCTCAACCGCATTCCATGAAAGCTTTACCTGACGTCCGTCAGAAGCCTTGGCGGTCTGTGCCTGTACTGCTGTCGGCGCTGCTGTACCGGCTGTCTTTGTAGCAAATGTAATCTTTAAAATATTTGCTGTTGCGCCGTTTGCATAAATGTAATAGGTCTTTCCAGCCTGCACCTGTGCAGTTAATGTTTCATATTTTGCTGCTGTATCCTTTGCATTGGTATTCTGATAGTCTACAACAACTTTACCATCTGAATCCACTACATAAAATCTCTTGGTTGCAAGCGTCTTCTGGTCAATGCTTAATACGCCGTCTTCTGCAGCTTCATATGTAAGGAAGCATCCTGATACCGGAATGGTTCCCTTAGACTGTGTTTTACCGTCTGAATCCATTGCCTTCGTCTTACCGGATACGACATATTCTGTTCCGACCGGCCATACAGCACCTTCACCTGTTGTATCGGCTTCTGCTACTGTTGCAGTCTTCCAGCCGCCGTTTGCATCATTGGCATCTGCATGTGCTGTCAGTCCGTTGGCAGTTGTTGTAGCTGCTGCGATTGCCGCTGCATCCCATGCTGCCTTAACGGTTGTTTCTTCACCTTCTCCACCCGTAGAACCTGAATCCGGTTCTGTAACAGCCGGAACAACTTCTGCCTTTACGGTTGAATCCTTTACAGCAATACCTGACATCATGTTCTGCATCTTATCGGTACAGTTGTTGACTGAATCCCATGTTGTGCCCTGGAATACAATGTCTTTGCAATACTGCATATTATTCCATGTCTTATCTGTCTTTTTATCTACTGCCTTCTTTGCATAAGATACGGTCTTAAAGTTATAGAATACTGAATTTTCACAGCCGATTAATGATTCCCAGCCGTTCTTATTCTTAAAGCCGCCATTTGTTCCGACATTACCAAAGGTAATATCCTGGAAGTATAAGTGGCTGTGTGTATGCCATGGCTTCTGCGGATTGCTGACCGGATCAACATCTGCAAGTACCTGTACGGTATTATACTGTACGCCGTATACGGACACATTGTACGATGCAAAGTTGTAGAATTTTCCGATTTCTGCAAATTCTGTTGTAGATGCACTGTTTGGGTCACTGTAGCTTGTTGTGAGTACCCATGCCTGCTGTGTATCTGCAACTGCGCAGTCACGCATTGTAATGTTGGCAATAAAACCACCGTTCGTCGGTGCAGATTTGAAACGGAATGCCATATCAATGTGGTTCATGACGGTATCTTCAAATAATACGTCCTGAATACCGTTTCCTGTGTGTGAACCTGCTGCCAGACCGCCGTGACCTTCACGAAGGAAGTTATTAAACATCCAGATTTCTGAATTGGTCTGAATATCGCTGTCTCTTGCGCCTTCACCAACAGATGCACCGAAACCTAAGTTATCATCACCTGTATCTGTGAAGTTGTTCCAGCAGATTACATTCTGTGAACAGCCAAATCCAAGTCCGTCACCGTTGTTGCCGTCATAAGAGAATACCTTGACATTTTCTGTTGAAATATTTCTGGAATCCAGAATATTAACAGAGTGGTTTGCCGGATTTTCAACGGTAATGTCACCTACATAAACGTTGCTGACATTTCTCATAATTAACAGGCTGGAACGTGTCGCATAAGCATTGGTAATATCTGCCTTTTCAATACCTGCATTATTTCCCGTTTCTACGTCGATAAATTTATCCTTTCCGTTTTTATCAACCTTACCGTTATCTGCCAGATCTTTTTCAATATAGCCTGACAGCGAATCAATCAGTTCATCGGAATACTTTCTTGAACCGTCTTCGTTTGTGAGGTTGGCAAGATATTTCTTTGCAGAATCGGCAGCCTGGATACCATAGTAATAAACCTTTGTATTACTGCCGCCCATGTATCTTGGCAGACCATAGTTTTCTGTATCTGACGGATCACCTGCCTGCGTATTTACACCGGTATTGGAGGTGTAACCGTCTTCATACATTTTATCGCCTGCACCATACTTCCAGCCGTTGCCGTAAAGTGTACCGTTACCGGTAATACGGATATTCTCAAGCGGAGCATTTTCATCGGCACTTGTGGCATTCAGTAAGCCCCAGCCTCTTGTATCGGTGTAGAACGGATACATTAAGAAACCGATTTCAAAATGGTCACTGTTTGGTGATGCCCAGAGTGTACCGTCTAATTCTACTGTAATGTCACTCTTTAACCAAAGTGCACCGGATACAAAGACCTTTCCGTCCTCAGCCTGCGGAATCACAACCTTTCCGCCCGGTGTACAGGCATCAATTGCTGCCTGGATTGCTTTTGTATTCTTTTCTACGAGTGCATTGACTTCATCATTATAAGAAGTGTAACCTTCTGTTGCCACTGCACCATAATCTAAAATGTTAAACTCCTCCGGTTTAACTGCCGTTTTCTGACTGATTTCCTTTGCCGTTCCGAGTTCTTTTCCGTCCTTATCAACTGCAACAACCTTAAAGGTATACTCTGTGTCAGGTGTAAGACCTGTTGCACGATAAGAATGAATATCCACATTTACCATATCTACGTCACTATTGGTTTCATAATATTCATAGAAGGATTTCATATATGTATCTGCCCATTTGGCATTTTCTTCATAATTCTTTCTTGCTGTTCCATCAAGTGTGCCGTTGACGTAAACGTTATAATCTGCTACATTATCATATTTTTCCGGCTTATCCCATACAAGTGCGATGCTTGTATCGTCATATGCCAGTGTTGGAACCTGTAAATTACTGATGTCACTGCTTCCCGTTGTCTTGTCAAATAAAGGGTTCTCCAATTCCTTTGTACCAAAACTATCATCAGAAATCACATTAAAGACTCCACTGTTGACATATTTGTTATGTCCGTCGGTTGTCGGCAGTCCCGCTGCATTTGCTGACAGCCCCTGAAAACTGATGGAACCGACTGTCATCGCAGCCGTAAGTCCGACAGCCATCATTTTCTTTAAGCTTCTTCTCATAGCACTCCTTTCTTATCTGCGCCCAGCCACAGATAATCCCAATACATTCTATATTCCACTTAAAAAAATGCTTATGCAAAACCTACATTACAATATTTTCAGGAGTTTTTTGAAATACTTTTGCATAAACATTTTATCTAAGCTCTTTATTAAAGTAACATTTTACAGGCATTTAGTCAATGATACTTTGGTATCGTCTTTTATTTTTGTGTATTTTTGATAAGTTTGTGTTCATTTTGTTAAGTTTTCGACATTTTTTTGTGCATTTCGTATGCCAAAACCCGACAAATAAAAAAAAACAGACAGATTCTTTTCAAATCTGCCTGCGGACTTTTGGTTCTAAATTTCTATTTTTGTGCCA
>ERZ791812.927-NODE-927-length-13042-cov-5.763148_pt1 | contig 13042 bp, 11 predicted proteins | sample MGYA00510303_ERZ791812 | MGnify/ENA primary metagenome ERZ791812 (study PRJEB30046, sample SAMN00791985) | human gut metagenome | study: EMG produced TPA metagenomics assembly of the A metagenome-wide association study of gut microbiota in type 2... | reverse complement strand
ACGGCATTGCCACCATCAACACCGAGACCTGCGAGGCTCTGGGCCTCGACCTCGATACCGTGAAGAAGGCCTTTGCACCCTACTGCACCGAGGTCGTGGAAGTGGCCACGGCGGAAAACTTTGGTTAAACCTCTCCGTCATTGCTTCGCAATGCCACCTCCCCTATCGAGGGGAGGCTTTGGCATTTCGTAAAGCTTTCTCTCTTCGCCAGAGGCTCCCCTCGGTAGGGGAGCTGTCGAGCGGTAGCGAGACTGAGAGGTTACACATTAAAATAAAAGGAGCACACCATGCTGGCGAGTATCTTTTCGCTCAACGTCATCCAGACCGCGCTCGAGCTGGGCTGCATCTACGCCCTCGTTGCGCTGGCTCTGTTTCTGAGCTATTCCATCCTGAATATCGCGGACCTGTCCACCGACGGCTGCTTCACCCTTGGCTGCGCTGTCGCCTGTCAGGTGGCGCTGACCGGCCACCCCTTCCTCGCCCTGCTGGCAGCGATGGCGGCCGGTGTGTGCTCCGGTTTCATCACGGCTTTTTTGCAGACCCGCCTCGGCGTCGAGAGCATCATGGCCGGCATCATCGTCAACACCGGCCTCTACACCATCAACCTGGCCGTGATGGGCTTCTCGTCCACCATGTCGCTGGTCAAGACCGATACCGTCTTCTCCATCGCCAAGAGCGCCCTGAGCTTTACGGGCGGCGGGTATAAGCTGGTGCTGGCGGCGGTAGTCATCGCGCTGGCCGGTGCCGCCATGGTGGGCTTCCTCGGAACCCGCCTCGGCCTCTCGATCCGTGCCACCGGCGATAACGCTGCCATGGTGCGTGCTTCCAGCATCAACCCCGCCTTCACCATCACGGTGGGCCTCTGCATCTCGGGCGCACTGACGGCCCTTTCCGGCGGTCTGTTGGCTCAGTACCAGAAGAGCTGCGACATCAACGTAGGCACCGGCATGGTGACCATCGCACTGGCTTCCCTCATCATCGGCGAAACGCTGGTGGGCAAGCGGACGATGGTGCGCCGTGTGCTGGGCGTCGTGTTCGGCAGCTGCCTCTACCGTTTTATCGTGGCGGTGGCGCTCCGCTTCAACGTCCCGGCTGCTGCCATGAAGCTGGTCAGCGCCATCATCGTGGCGGTGGCCATCTCGATGCCCGCCATCCGGGAGAAGATCGCCTTTGAGAAGCGCCGCAGTGCGGCCCGTCAGGCACGGAAGGAGCGTGTGTAAAATGGAAATGCTCGAACTTCGTGACCTGCACAAGACCTTCAACCCCGGCACCGTCAACGAGAAAGTGGCCCTGAACGGCGTCAGCCTGACCATGGAAGCGGGAGACTTCGCCACCATCGTCGGCTCCAACGGCGCGGGCAAATCCACCCTCTTCAACGCCATCACCGGCGGCTTCATCGCCGACGAGGGCAGCATCACGCTGGGCGGCGAGGACATCACCTTTGCGCCGGAATATCAGCGCAGCCGGGTCATCGGCCACCTGTTCCAGGACCCGCTCAAGGGTACGGCCCCCAACATGACCATCGAGGAGAATCTGGCGCTGGCCTACCTTCGCGCCGGGACCGCCCCCAACGCCATCTTCTCCCGCATCTCCCGCAAGGATAAGGAGATCTTCCGTGAGAAGCTGGCCCTGCTGGATATGGGCCTCGAAGACCGGATGAAGCAGCCGGTGGGCCTGCTGTCGGGCGGTCAGCGTCAGGCGCTGACCCTGCTGATGGCCACCCTCGTCACCCCGAAGCTCCTGCTTCTGGACGAGCACACCGCCGCTCTCGACCCTGCCACCGCCGAAAAGGTGCTGGACCTCACCAAGAGCATCGTGGCCGAAAAGAAGATCACCTGCCTGATGGTCACCCACAATATGCATCAGGCATTGGAGCTGGGCAACCGCACCCTCATGATGGACGCGGGCCGCATCGTCTTTGACGTCAAGGGTGAGGCCCGCAGTAAGATGACCGTGGACGACCTGCTCGAGAAGTTCCGCGAGAACGCCGGCAAGGCCCTCGACAATGACCGCATCCTCCTGAGCAAGGTGGAAGCCAACAACTGAGCATAAGAAGAAAGACTGCTGCAAAACAGCTCTCTGAAAAAAACAATGAACAAAACCCGGAACTCCTTCAGAGCCAGGACGGCTTGAAAAGAGTTCCGGGTTTTGTGTTGTTTCTTTCTATCTTACAGCATCTTGGAGAGGAATGCCTTCAGGCGGGGATGCTTGGGGTTGGTGAACAGCTCCTGCGGCGGCTCATCCTCCTGAATGCGGCCCTCGTCAATGAAGATGACACGGTTGGAGACTTCGCGGGCAAAGCCCATCTCATGGGTAACCACCAGCATGGTGATGCCGGTGTGAGCCAGCTCCTTCATCAGCTCAAGCACTTCACCGACCATCTCGGGGTCGAGGGCGCTGGTAGGCTCATCGAAGAGGATGACGTCCGGGTCCATTGCCAGCGCCCGGGCGATGGCAATGCGCTGCTGCTGGCCGCCCGAAAGGCTCTTGGGGTAGACGTTGGCCTTGTCGGCCAGACCTACGCGGGCCAGAAGCTCGTCGGCGCGCTTGGAGATGGCCTCTTTGTCCTTGAGCTTGAGCAGGCTGGGGGCCAGCTCAAGGTTTTTCTTGACGGTCAGGTGGGGGAAGAGGTTGAAGTGCTGGAACACCATGCCCATCTTCTGGCGCACAGCATCAATGTGGGCATCATCCACCTCGATGCCCTCAAACTTGATGGAGCCGCCGGTGGGGATCTCCAGCCGGTTCAGGCAGCGCAGGAAGGTGGACTTGCCGCAGCCGGAGGGGCCGATCAGGCAGACCACGTCGCCGCGATAGATGTCGATATCGATGCCCTTCAGGACATCCAGGGTGGGGGTGGGCTGCTTTGCGCCCTTTTTGACCTCACCGCCGTAGGTCTTGGTCAGACCACGGACTTCCAGGATCTTTTCAGCATGATTAGCGGTCACCTTGCGCCATCCTCCTCTCAAACTTCGACAGCAGCCATGTAAAGATCATGACTAAAATCAGATAGACCACTGCAACGCCCAACAGGGGGAACATGGCCTCGTAGGTACGGTTCATAATGCCCTGCGCCGCATACAGCAGCTCCTTGCCGCCGATGACGGTGATGAGCGAGGTATCCTTGAGCAGGACGATGAACTCGTTGCCCAGTGCAGGCAGCACCGCGCGGATGGCCTGCGGAATGACGATGACCACCATGGTGGTCATGTAGTTCAGGCCCAGGCTGCGGCCGGCTTCCATCTGGCCGGGGTCCACCGCCATCAGACCGCCGCGGATGATCTCCGAAACGTAAGCGCCCGAGTTGATGCCCAGTGCCAGTGCGCCGACCATGGTAAAGTTACGGCTGTTGGAAAAGATGACCATGCTCATAATGAGCAGCTGGACCATCATGGGGGTGCCGCGGATGATGGTGGTGTACACCTGACAGACGGCATTGAAGAAGCCCAGCACCGGGTTCCTGCGGCCGGGACGCTGCTGGTCGTGCGCAACACGCACCAGTGCCACCACGCTGCCCAGCACCACGCCCAGTGCCAGCGCAATGGCGGTGACCAGCAGCGTAGTGCCCACGCCCTGGATGTACTGCACCCAGCGGTCGTTCAGGATGAACGCCTGATAGAATTTGAAGAACATTTCCTGCCCGAAGTCCAGCTTCGTGCCGCTGTTGAGCAGCTCTTTCAGCAGTTCGTATTGTGCGGCCATTCGCATCCTCGCTTTCTAAAATTGTTAGAATTTTGTAACCTGTTCTTTCCAAAAAAGGGGAGGTGCCCCAGATGGGGCCGCCTCCCCGTGATACAAGGTACAGCTGAATTATTCAGCGGTGATGTACTTGTCCACGATGGACTGCAGGGTGCCGTCAGCCTTCAGCTCTTCCAGAGCGGCATTGACAGCATCCTCCAGAGCGGAACCCTTTGCCATGCCAATGGCGTAGTCCTCCTCGGCGTAGCTGGTGTCCAGAATGACCAGACCGGGGTTGGCGGCAACATACTCCGTAGCGGGTGCATTGTCGATGACAACTGCATCGACCTGGCCATTGTTCAGAGCCTGCACAGCGGTCAGGCCATCGTCGTATGCGACCACAGCGTCATCGCCGAAGTCATCAGAGCAGTAGATGTAGCCGGTGGTGCCGCGCTGGGTGCCGATCTTCTTGCCTGCCAGATCATCGGGAGAAGCAATGTCAGAGCCGTTCGGCACAATGATGGACTGGATGCCGGTGGCGTAGCTGTCGGAGAAGTCCATCACAGCCTTGCGCTCGTCGGTCACGGTAACGCCAGCCATGACGATATCGGCCTTGCCCTGCTGCACGCTCAGCAGTGCTGCGTCGAAGTCCATATCATCGATCTGCAGCTCCAGGCCCAGCTTCTCAGCGATTGCCTTGGCGGTGTCCACATCGATGCCCTCGATCTCACCGGAGTCGGTGGTCATCTCGTACGGAGGGAAGGTGGCGTTGGTGGCCATGGTCAGCTTGCCAGCCTCAACGGTGGTCAGCTCAGCGGCAGCGCTGGTGGAAGCAGCCTCGGAAGAAGATGCACTGCTTGCAGTGGAAGAAGCGGTGCTGGAGGCGGAACCGCCGCAGGCAGTCAGAGCCAGAGCGGCAGCGGTCAGACCAGCGGCAGCCAGAAAGCTGCGGCGATTGATCTTTTTCATATTCAAACACTCCTCTGTTGATTGTATATTTTTTCACTTTCCCGGCACAATGCGCTTCATCGTGTCATCCAGGAACAGAATTAGTATATGTTGTACAAATAAAAAAGTCAAGCGTTGTGCAAAAAATCGGAACAAATGAAACCCTTTTGAAAACATTTATACAGAAACAGCCGAAGAAAGAATGAATATATACAAGCTCTGGTCTGTGAGTCACTTTCTCCGAAGTAAAATCATATCTCCGCAGTGGTTTTTCTCGAAACCGTCCTGTTCGAAAAGCGTATGGCGAAATTGCCAAAAAACGGAAGAAAAAATCGTTCAAAAGCACGAGAGCATATCAATTGACAAGAAAAAAAGGGGAGGGTAAAATAGAATCAGTGCGGAAAACCCGAAAAAACGGGAAATTTTGCAAAAATTGGAATAGGAGAGAACTATGAGAAACAAAAAGCTTTACAAACGCCTTGTCGCTCTCATCCTCGCAGGCTGTGTCGTTGTCGGCAGTTCTGCCGTCGGCTTTGCAACTGGTGCGGATGGGGTCGCGACGCAGGCAAAATGCTACCATATTGGAACAGGGAGAGAAACCATAAATTATAAAGCAGCAACATGTATTGAGAAGGGCTATTCTGGTGATATAGTTTGTAAAGAATGCGGAGCCGTAGTAACAAAGGGCATTCCACTTGTCGAAAATCTGCTTAACCACGGTAACAATAGGGAACTTCGGAATGCAAAAGATGCCACCTGTACAGAAAATGGCTATACCGGTGATACTTATTGCAATGATTGCGGCTGGCTCGTATTCTTAGGAAAGAATATTGAAGCCCCCGGACACGATTATAAGAATGTTGCGGAAGTTCCTGCTACTTGTGTAGCGGAGGGAACAGCAGCAACACAGCAGTGCAAACGCTGTGACTATATCGTTCCGGCACAGAGCCTTCCGATCGATCCCAAAAATCATGCAAACATAGTTAAAGATGTTGCCGTAGCTCCCACCTGCACCGAAACGGGCCTGACTGAAGGTAGCCACTGCGGTGACTGTAATAAAATACTGATCGCCCAGGAAGTTGTCTCCTCCACCAACCACACCGAAGTGATTGACCCGGCTGTTGCAGCAACCTGCACCGAAACAGGCCTGACTGAGGGCAGCCACTGCTCTGTCTGCAACAAAATCCTGGTTGCGCAGAAAACGGTTTCTGCTCTGAATCACAGCTTTACCAACTACATCAGCAACGACGATGCCACCTGCACTGAGGACGGCACCAAAACCGCAAAGTGTGACCGTTGTGATGTAACTGACACCCAGTCCGATGAAGGCTCTGCCAAAGGCCACACCTCTGTTGTGGATGCTGCCGTGGCTCCCACTTACAGCTCCGTTGGCCTGACTGAGGGCAGCCATTGTGCAGATTGTGGCCTTGTCTTTAAGGAACAGGAAGTGATTCCTGCTCTGGTTCCCGATACCAATGTAGACTTCCACCTGAATCAGACAGGCGTTCTGTCCAGCCATCGGGTAGATGTTGCCACCGGTGCGCAGAAAGATGCGCCCGCTCTGCAGGCAGTTACTTCCGCCTACACCAACTTCTCTGGTCTGACGGTCTTCCACGGTACGCTGGCAAATGGTGAGCGTATTATGACCGTGGCCCTGATCGGCAGTGACGGCATTTCCGAGGTCGATATCACCCTGAACGTGGTGGTGAATACCGATGTCGTAGCCGGTTACCGGTTGATGCTGGTAAACGCAGACGGCACGGAGACCGAGCTTTCTGTGGGAAGCGGCAACGGCAAGAGCAGCTTTGCCCTGAACTTTGCCAATGGTGCACAAATCATCCACCTTGTTCCCATTGCAGAATAAATCATTCACACAACCAACGAGACCGCCCACCGGGCGGTCTCGTTTTTGTTTTATCACTGTTTCTTTGGCAGGGGGATGCCCAGCACAAGCGCAATGCCCACGGCCAGCGCCACGGCGATCTTGAAGGTGGAGATGCCGTTTGCCAGCGCCAGCGCGTTGTCGCCCTGAATGAAGTAGTAGGCGCTGTAATAGATACCCGCACCGGGCACCAGCGGAAAGATGCCGGTGAGCAGGAACACCGTCACCGGTGCTCTGAGGGTTATCGCAAGGATGCGGGCCAGCAGCGTCAGCGGAATGACCGCCAGCAGCGAGGCTGCAAAGGCTTCCATCCCGAACAGCACCGCGATCTCGTATACCAGCCAGCCCACTGCGCCCACCAGCCCGCAGTAGGGCAGGGTGCGCCTGGGGCAGGCAAAGAGGATGGCAAAGCTCAAGGTGCCCGCCCCGGCCAGCAGGAACTGCAGGGCCAGACGGCCCAGCTGCTCCCCGGTGAAAAGAAGCGCTGTCATACCATGGCCACCCCCTTCAAAAAGGCATAGAGGCTCAGCACAAGGCCGGTGCCGATGGCGATGCTGGCCGCAATGAGCAGTGCGTCGATCATCCGGATGGTGCCGGACAGGTAATCGCCCTGCACAAAGTCCCGGATGCCCATGGTAAAGGCGATGCCGGGAGTCAGGATCATCAGGGTGCCGATGATGGCGTGACTGGCTTCAGTGCCCAGCAGGCTGCAGCCCAGAATACAGCACAGGGTGATGAGGGCGGCGGTGGAGATGGTGCGGAACCCGCCCCCCACGCCGTGCCGCCCGCAGAACAGCAGGTAGGCGTTGGCCGCAACACCGGCCGCAGCGGCGGCAAGCCCTGCTTTCAGGTCGCCGCCAAAGATCAGCGCAAAGCAGAACGCGCCGCCCATGCCCGCCGCAATCTGCACCCAGTCCTTCGGAAAAGGGATGCACCTGGCCTGAGCCAGCCGGGTCTCGGCCTCATCGATGGTGTCCACTTCCCCGGACGCGATCTGCCGCGAAAGTTGATTTACCGCCGCCACCCGCCCCAGGTGGGTGGTACGGGTGGGCACGTTGCGCACCTCGCTCATCTCCGCCGTGCCTGCGCTGGCAAAAATGCCGTTGGTCAGCACATAGACATGGAACTCCCGCAGGTGGAAGCTGGCCGCCATGATCTCCATGGTCTGCTCCACCCGGAACACCTCTGCCCCGTTCTCCAAAAGGGCCTGACCGGCCGCCATAATAAAATCCATGATGCGGCGGCGCTGTTCCCCGTCCGGATACAATTCCCTCTCTGCCATGCTGTGGTCTCCTTAAAATTGGCATAAAAAATGACCGCCTCAACGTTTCAGTGCCTGAGCGGTCATTTTTCTTGACGAATCTATTTGTAGTATAGTCAATCTCCGGCGGCTTGTCAAGCAGGCACGCCGTTTTTTCAGAACTTGAACAGGTTCACGATCCGCTGCCACAGGCGGGGGAAGAAGTTGCCTTCCTGCACATCGGCGGTGGTCTGGGCGGTAACATCCGCAGCGGCGACCGTCTCACCGGTCTTATAGATGAACTTCACGCTGCCGGAAGCATCCTCGGACTTACCGGCAAAGCTGGTGTAGTCCTCCAGACGGCTGGTCATCTCGTCCAGCACGGTCTTCAGGCCATGGATCTGCTCCTCGTCCAGAGCGCCGGTCAGCTTGGAGATGCCCTCCTCATTGAACTGGTTCAGGCCATCGTTCAGCCGGACCGTGCCATCGCTGAGCTGGCCTGCGCCATCATTCAGGGTGGTCACGCCGTCATACAGGGTCTTGGTGCCATCGGCCAGCTGGGCGGCACCGTCCTTTGCGGAGTGGGCACCGTCAGCAGCGGTGGCAACACCATTGGTGTACTGGTTGACACTGGACACGAAATACTGGATCTGCGCCAGGCTGTTCTTCAGGGCACGGACATCGGCGATATCCTGGCTGTTCTCAGCCTGATACTTCAGCTCGTCATGCACAGTCTGCTTGGCGCTGGCAGTGCTCAGATCAAGCATGGCGCTGAACATGGAGGGGTCGTAGCTCTGCATCAGCCGCAGAGCAGCTTCCAGGTCGTGGTTGGTCTTGGTTGCGGAGAGATACAGGGCAATGTCCAGCTGGCTGTCCTTGAAGCTGGGCTCCTGCTCCCAGACGGTGCGCACCATCTTCTTGCGGGCAGCGGCCAGTGTCTTTTCGTTCATGGTCAGCACTTCGTCAATAACGGAAGCGTAGTTGTCCCAGGTCATGGGGGTGTCGATCAGGCCGCCCTCCATCAGGGTGCTGTTGGCGGAGGCCAGAACACCATCGGCCACCTGCTGGGCACCGGCCTGCAAGGCAGCGTTATTGGAGCTCAGGGTATCCAGACCGTTGGTCAGCTGGCCCAGACCATCGTCCAGGGCAGAAGCACCGCTGTTCAGCTGAGAAGCGCCGTCCAGCAGGGCCAGGGTACCGTTGGCCAGCTGGGAAGCACCGTCCACCAGTTGGGCGGCACCATCCATCAGCTGGTTCATGGCATCGTTCAGCTGGCCGATGCCATCGGTCAGTTCATTGATGCTGCTCAGGTCAAAGGCATTGGTGCCCAGCGCATCGGCGTTGGTGGCACAGGCCAGCATGACCTGCGGCGCGGTCAAGTTCTCAACATCGGCTTCCACGGTGACGCTGTCCTGCAGATAATCCTCCACAGTGGACAGGTCATCGGGCAGCAGGCCGTCCAGAGAGTCCTTCACGCCGGGCAGGCAGACAAAAGCGGCCACGCTGCTCTTGGCGGCGGATTCCAGCATTCCGTGCTCGGCGCTCAGGTTGGTGGCATCCTGACCAAAGATCACGCCCACAGCAGTGATGAGCGGGGTGACAACGGTGCGCTCCTTGCCGTTGACGGTCACGGTGCCGGTCTCGTTGTTGGTCAGGTCGACGGTCACGGTCAGGTGGCCGCTCTTGCCGATCAGGTTCTCAAGGCTGTCGGTCACGCCGTCCAGCGTATAGGTGACATTTGCGGTGATGGGCAGGGCCTTGTCGGTATTGCCCTTATAGTACACGTCGGTGTCGTCGGTGTTCCAGACCAGCTTTTCGCCGTCCTGGGTGAACGCGGCATCGCTCTCGGTGTTCTGGATATCAGTCAGAGTGCTCTCATCGGTGACATTGGACAGGCCGGAAGCGCTGTACAGGTGCTCGCTGACGGTGGTGGACTTGATGGAGCCGTCGGCGTTCATCACGGCGTAGACGGTCTCGTCCTTGGAATAATCGGCCTTGGCGGCTGCAAAGGCGGGCAGGGTCATGCCTGCGGCGAGAGTCAGCGCCAGCGCCGCACTGGCGAAACGAAGCGATTTTTTCATGGTAGTTACTCCTTATCAGACTTCTTGGCGTTGGAAGATTCAGGGACCAGCCAGTGCATGGTGGTGTGACGGATGACCCAGTCCAGCAGCATCAGGGCAGCGGGCAGAACGACCAGAATGACAGCCATACTGATCAGTGCGCCGCGGGAGATGAGCCGGCAGATGCTCTGCAGCAGTTCCATCTTACTGATGGCGGCCACGCCGACGGTAGCGGCAAAGAAGGTCAGGCCGCTGGTCAGGATGGACTGGCTGCAGTGCTCCAGCGACTGCTGGGCAGCTTCCCGCGGGGTGCGGCCATAGCTGCGCTCCTCGTGATAACGGGTGGTCATCAGGATGGAGTAGTCCACAGTCGCGCCCAGCTGGATGGTACCGATGACGATGCTGGCGATGAAGGGCAGCTGGGTACCGGTGAAGTACGGGATGCCCATATTGATGGAGATGGCGGCCTCGATACTGGCAACCAGCAGCACAGGGATGGACAGGCTCCGGAAGGAGATCAGGATGATGGCAGCGACTGCCATGATCGACCAGACGTTGACGTTCTTGAAATCCACGTCCGCAACCTCGATCAGGTCCTTGGTCATGGCACCCTCGCCGGTGATGACACCGTTGGGGTCAACCGCCTTGATGAGGTCATTCATCTCGGTCAGCTGGTTGTTGATGGCATCGGTACCGGTCTTATAGGAGCTGTTGGCCAGAATGAGCTTGTAGCCGCCGGACTGCAGGATCTCGGTCACGCTGTCGGGCAGCAGTTCGGTCTGGAAGCCCGGGCCGGTGATGGAATCCAGGCTCACCACCTGGGTGATGCCGTCCACATCCTTGAGCTCATCGCAAAGGTCAGACACCTGCGTTGCGGTCAGGTCCTCATCCACCAGAATAAAGTGGGAGGTGGTCATGCCAAAGTCCTCGCCCAGCTTGTTGGTGCCAACGATACCGGTCAGATCCTGGGGCAGCGAGTCGAACAGGGTGTAGTAGACCTCGGTCTTTTGCTGGGCCACCACAAAGGGCACCAGCAGCACAAGAAAGACGACCACGATGGGCATTGCGTGCTTGGAAACAAAGTAGCTGAGCTTGGTCAGCTTGGGCACGATGGTGCGGTGCTTGTACTTTTCGACCTGCTGATCAAAGGTCAGGATCAAAGCAGGCAGGACGACGATGGTGCAGATGACACCCAGCGCCACACCCTTTGCCATAACAACACCGATATCGCGGCCCAGCGTCAGGCGCATGGCGCACAGTGCCAGGAAGCCCGCAATAGTGGTCAGGGAGGAAGCGGTGATGGAGGTCATGGTCTTGCAGATGGCGGTCACCATGGCTTCCTCGTTGGAGGAGCGGAGTTCCTTTTCCTCCTGATAACGGTGGAGAAGGAAAATGGAGAAGTCCATCGTCACACCCAGCTGCAGCACCGTGGAAAGCGCCTGGGTGATGTAGCTGATCTGACCCAGGAAGATGTTGGTGCCAAAGTTGTACGCAATGGGGAACAGCAGGCCCAGCATGAACAGCACGGGCGTGATGGTGCTCTCCAGCGAGAGGAACAGCACCAGCATACTGGCACCCACAGCGCACAGGATGTACAGCGGCATCTCTTCATTGATCAGCGCCTTGGTATCCTGCAGAATGACGCTCATGCCGCCAAAGTAGCAGTCGTGCCGCAGCACCTGTTTGATCTGCTTGACGGCGTTCATCGTCTCGTCGCTGGCGCTGGGCGCATCAAACCGGACGATAAGCATGGTGGAATCGTTTTTGCCGAACATGAACTGCTGGACATCCGCAGGCAGCATCTCGGTGGGGATGCTGGGGTCGATGACATCGCTGAGCCAGAAGGTCTGTGTGACACCGGGCACCGCATCAATGTCCTTCTTCATGGCGATCAGTTCATTGGTAGGCAGACCTTCCACCGTGATCATGCCGGTGGAGGCCAGATGGAAGTCGTCCTCAAGCGCTACCTCGCCGATCATGGAGTCAAGCTCCTGCGGCAGATAGGTCAGGACATCATAGTTGATGCGGGTAGCAACCGCGCCGATTGCGGAAGGGATCAACAGCAGGATCGCTACTGTTAAGATCAGCTTGCGCAGACGCACGATGCTCTGTGCGATCTTTTTCATGGGAACCCTCCATACGAAAGTTGATTGGATCTGCTTCAAAAATGACCCGTGGTCATTTCTGAGCAAGCACTATTATACCTAATCGGCGCAAGGTGTCAAGATAAAAAATGACCAAAAGTCAGTTTTCTTATCACAAAGCAGAAATTGTATAGCTTGTCCGGGGGCTTTTGCTCTTGCGCTCTTCCCTTCTCCCTGCTAAAATATTGTTTACACGACAAAACAACGTCAGAAAAGAGGATGCAGCAAGCTATGAGCACCGTGGAAGGAAAGAAACAGGAAAAGCGCCGTGCGCTTCTGGACGCAGCTTACGAGCTGTTTCTGGAGCGGGGCACCTCCAAGACCAGCGTGGAGGATATCACCTCCCGCGCCAAGGTGGGCAAGGGCACATTCTACCTCTATTTTGCCGATAAGGGTTCGGTCACGCAGGCCCTGCTGGCCCGGGTGAGCTACCAGCTGCTGGACAACGCCTGTGCCGCCGCCGAGCAGCACGCCGCCGAGCTTACCAGCTTCCCCGACCAGATGATCTTTGTCATTGACCATATCATCGAAGCCCTGCGCGCGGACACCCTGATGCTCCGCTTCCTGGAGCGCAGCTTTGTCTGGCCCGGGCTGGATCAGATCGAAGCCAGCGGCGAGGCCGAACCGCTGATGCGCAAGGTCCTCCAGACCGTGATGTGCAGCCCCGAGATGGCAGGCCGCACCGAGCGGGAGATCTACCAGCGCATCACCGCCCTGGGCAGCATGTGCATATCGGTGTGCTATACCTCCGTGTTGGAGGGCAAGCCCGACAACATCGACAACATGAAGCCCATCCTCTACGACATCATCCGCCGGGCGCTCTGAGCGCACCTCTCCCCTGCCAGCCCCCGCAAAGGGGCCTTTGCGCCAATCCTCCGGAGCAAAAAACGGAAAAGGCAGACTTTTTTCAAAAAAGCCCTTGCAATTGCGCGAAAAATGTGGTATCATACTCAAGTCGATACGACATCTGGACGGTTAGCTCAGCTGGTAGAGCATCTGCTTGACGTGCAGGAGGTCACAGGTTCGAGTCCTGTACCGTCCACCATACAGTTCGTACCCGAACCCGATTCTTTGTGAAAAAGGGTTCGGGTAC
>ERZ791812.888-NODE-888-length-13380-cov-10.189568_pt1 | contig 13380 bp, 9 predicted proteins | sample MGYA00510303_ERZ791812 | MGnify/ENA primary metagenome ERZ791812 (study PRJEB30046, sample SAMN00791985) | human gut metagenome | study: EMG produced TPA metagenomics assembly of the A metagenome-wide association study of gut microbiota in type 2... | reverse complement strand
CGCAGCCGCCGGAGCGGTGCTTAAGCCGTAAGGCGGGAATTGTGCGGTGTTGCCTAAGGGAAAGTAAAGAAGAGCTGCGTATGAATCAGCAAGGATCGCAGAAGATTGACGCTTACCGGCGTGCCAGCAACAATCCGGCAGCCGGTCAGCTCTATCTGCCGGATCCCCCCCTGCTGCGCCGCCCGCTGAAGCGTGAGGACGTCAAGCGCAAGCTCATCGCCCACAAGAACTGCATCCACGAGATCGGTCAGGATATGCCCGAAATTTTGGATCGGGAGCGGCATCTGCCGGAGAAGGTCTACACTTTTTAATTAAAATCATTCTTCACCGCAAAAAAAGGTGCGTTCACCCCTTGGCCCCCTCTGCGAGGGGGCTCCGCCCGCAGGCGGTGGGGGAGAGAACTGTACGGTTGCCCAATATATTTCGGGCTATGGCAAGGTTCTCTCCCTCCGCTCCCCCTCTGGCGCAAGCGCCACCTTCCCCGTATCGGGGGAGTCTGTCTCGCAGAGGGAGGTTTTTCGACACGCCGAGGAGAGATGTGGCTCACATCTCTCCTTTTTGCGGTGACTGGCAGGTGGAAAGTGCAGCCTTTTCTGCACCACCATAGGATTTGAACCAGCCGTCCTTGATCTCACAGACCTTGGTCGGCGCGCTCAGCGAGATCTCATCCGGCTTATCCTTGCCGTACACGACCATGCCGTGCCGCACGCCAAGGCTGGTCATTACCTTTTTGCTGACGCTGCGCATCGGCAAGGAGAAAAACATGCCGATCCTGCGGTTTGCCTGCATCTTTTCCAATGCGGCATATATGGGCTTTCCGCTGATTCAGGCTCTGTTCGGGGCCGAGGGGCTTTTGTACGCCCGTGTTTATGTGACAGTGTTCAATATTTTACTGTGGACCGTCGGCTATGCGATGGTCAGCGGGAAGGTCCGCCCCGGAGAGGTGCTGCACAGCATCCTGACAACGCCGGTGCTCTGGTCCGTGCTGCTGGGCCTGATCCTGTACCTGTGCCGGGTCAATGTGCCGGAGCTTATCCGCCAGCCGCTGCAGCTGGTCGGCAACATGAACACACCGCTCTCGATGATTATCACCGGTATGCTGATTGCCGGCAGCAAGCCGGAAAAGCTGCTGGACAACCGTGAGATATACCACATCATTCTGATACATATGTTGTTCATCCCGCTGGTGAGCTTTCTGCTGTTCCGGCTGCTAAGTGTGCAGGGCATGGTGGCCGAGGTCGTGCTGCTGCTTGAGGCCTGCCCCTGCGCCGCCATCACTTCGGTGTTTGCCGTTCAGTTTGGCTATGACGAGGATCTCGCAGCCGGTTCTGTCGTTATAACGACCTTTATCAGTATTGTGGTGCTGCCGCTTTGCGCTATGGCTCTGACAATGATGATGTAATAAGTGTGAAGGCGTACGAATTAACTCATTCTTCATGGTTTGCCAAATTTGCATAGTATTATAGGGACGCAGAATAAATCAAGCCAAGATATTTCAGCATATTTCAACAGCAAAGCGGCACCGCCACATGGCGGTGCCGCTTTGCTGTTGAAGGAGAAAAAGTAAGTTTGCGATCAGCCCTTATCCGCGCCGGCGGTAATGCCCTCGACATAGAATTTCTGCATGATGACAAACAAAATCGAGATGGGGACGGACACCAGCACACCGCCTGCACAGAACAGCGCAAAGTAGTTGTTGATGAGCGTTCTCTGCAGCATATTGAACAGGCCGATGGCGACTGTCCAGTCGGTGGAGACGCCGGAGTTCAGAATCATCTTCGCCACAACGAAGTCCGTCCAGGGAATCATAAAGGAGCTGATGATGGTGTACACCAAAATCGGCTTGGACATCGGCAGCACGACCTGAAAGAATATCCGCGCATCGGAGGCACCGTCCAGCTTGGCGGCCTCACGCAGGGAAACCGGCGTGGTATCAAAAAAGCCCTTACAGATCAGGTAGCCAAGTCCAGACGAACCGGCATAGACCATGATAAGACCGGCGTAGGAGTTGGTCAGGTTGAGGTACTTCAAAACGAAGTAAACTGCAATCATCGCCAGAACGCCGGGGAACAGATTGACGATGACCGACAGATTCTGGAGCAGCCTGCGTCCCTTAAAGCGGCAGCAGCTCAATGCGTAGGCGACCATCAGCACAAAGCAGGTGGAGATAACGCAGGTAAAGCACGCGACCACAAAGGTGTTTACAAACCACCGCGGGAACTGCGCAACGGAATCGGGGTGGAACATGATGTTGGCGTAGTTGTCCAGTGTATAACCAGCCGGGAAAAAGCGCCGCACATTGATGCCGCGGTCGGTGGAGAAGGAGGTTGCCACCAGCCAGACAATGGGCACCAGCCAGATACCTGCCAGCAGGGCAAGAACCAGATGGCGGATAACGCTGCGCACACCGCGGACGATGCGCCCCTGGCGCAGCTGCGCCTGCGAGCTGCCGGGCAGCGAAACTGTTTGCTGTGTCAAGAGAACGTCGCCTCCTTTTTATTGATGAAGCGGAAGCAAACCAGTGTGAAAATGGCACAGATGATAAACACCATAATGCCGATGACCGCCGCCATCTTATAGTTGTACTGCTCCTGTGTCAGACGGAACAGCCATGTGACCAGCAGGTCCACTTCCTTGGCGCTGGACGATGCCATGGCTTGATCCTTAGTGATGTAGACATCCTGCGTCAGCAGGTAGATGACATTGAAGTTGTTGACGTTCTTGACGAAATCCGTCACCAGCGCGGGCCCCTGCACACTGAGCAGGTAGGGCAGCTTGATATAAATAAAGCACTGCAGCGGGCTGGCACCGTCGATGGTAGAGGCTTCCAGAATATCGCTGGGGATGTTCATCAGCACACCGGTGGCAATCAGCATCTGGTACGGTATACCGACCCATATGTTGATCATAATGATCATGAACTTAGCCCAATGCTGATCCGTCAGAAACGGGATATGGTCCATGCTCTGCCCCAAAAGCCCAATGGTTTTGAGCAAATCAGTGACGCCCGCATTGTTCATCATGGTATTGCAGATACCGGCATCCGAGAAGAAATTGCGCACCAGCAGCAGCGTGACAAACTGCGGCACGGCAATGGTAATCATAAACAGGGTACGCCAGAGCCGGGGGCACTTCGTCTTTTTGTTGTTGATGAACATTGCCAGAAACACGCCGCCGAAGAAGGTCGTGAAGGTTGCAAAGAACGCCCAGACCAGTGTCCAACTCAGCACCTTGCCGAATGCATAGCTGAAGGTCATCGACAGCGACTGGCCGCCAAACAGCGAGGCAAAGTTTGCCAGCCCTACCCATGTAAACAGCGCGGCAGGCGGCATGTGCTGCTGGTCGTAGTTCGTAAAGGCAACGGCAATCAAAATGAAGAGCGGTACAATGGTAAACACCACCACGCCCAGCACCGGCAGCGTCAGCAGCGTGACATAAAATTTCTCATTAAGGTAGCAGTTGATGTCCTGACGGAAGCTGTTGGGCTTTTTACCGGCAGCCTTTTGCTGCTGGAGCAGGTAATTCGACTGCACGACCATCATGGTCGCCACGACCAGCGAGACAATGATCACCATCGCAATGACGCTGAGCAGCAAAATAGCAAACGAGTTATCGTAATTGTTGACCTCGTTTTTGAGGGTCACCGGGTTGAACTGCATCTCCATCTGGACAGTGCCGAGCGTGCCAAACTTTTTTAAAGCCGGAATGCCGGAGGTACCCAGAAAATACAGCCCCAACCCCTGCACCAGCGTTACCAGCAGTGCCTTGATGAGCTGTCCATGCCCGATGTAGCCCAGACCCCAGACAAGCAGCGACAGCTTGGTGAAGGCATCGCCGCGGACAAATGCACGGCCGAACTTCTGAATGAAATTTGCTTCTTTTCCATCGCCACGCGACGGTGCAAGAACCATTTCTGCCACAGAAGTCATCTCCTTTCTTATGCGCGGGATTTAAAAAAAGCGGGCACGCCGCATAGCCGCTGCGTGCCCGCTGGATTATTTTTTACTGTGCCACGGGTGCGGTGATACCGGCTACAGCATCGTCCACCAGCTGCTGGGTGGTCTTGCCCTGCATATCGCCGGAAACCAGAATCTCGCCCAGGCTTGCGGCGGAGCTCCAGTAGTTGGCACCTACGCGCTGCAGGGTGGCGTAGTCGCTCTGCTCAGCCAGTGCGGCGATGGCAGGCGCGCTCTGCACGGCCTCAGACTCGTTCACAGCAATGTTGGAGGGTCCGAGCTGACGGTCATTGAAGCGCTTGGCCTGATTGTCCTCGTTGGTGATGTAGTCAGCCAGCATCATGGCAACACCGACATTGGCGCTATGGGGGTTGACGCCGACCAGCTTGTAGCCGGAGAAGGAAGCCATCTGCACCTGCTCGCCGTTCAGGGTGTAGGTGGGCAGCTTGGTAGCGGCGTAGTTATCGCCCCAGGTATCCTGCGCGGTTTTGGCGTTCCATGTGCCGGAGATGGCGGCGCAGCAGCTGCCGTCCTTGATGCCGGAAACGATGTCTGCATCCGCGCCGGACTTGAAGGCGGACTGGGCGCTCATATCCAGAATTGCCTGCGTGACATCGGCACCGGGGGCCTCGTTCCAGTTGCAGACGGTGTTGATGCCGTCATCGGCGAGGGTAGCCTTCAGGCCGGCACCAGCGTAGAAGCTGTAAATGTACCAAGCATCGTTCAAACTCATCATGAACTTTTTGCCGGAGGCATCGGCCTTGGCCAGCAGAGCATCCATGCTCTTGACATCATCCTCGCTCAGGACGCTCTTGTCATAGTAGAGGAAGTAGCCGTTGTCGGCGGTCATGGGGTAGGCGTAAAGCTTGTCGTTCATGGTCGCGGCCTCAACGGAGCCAGCCAGATTGCGGCTCTTGACATCCTCGGGGTTCAGCAGGATTTCCTGCAAGGCACCGGCTGCCACCAGCTCGTTGAGCTGGTCATCCGCAAAGGCGAAAACATCGGCAGCTGCCTCGGGGTCAGCCAGAACGGTATCTTTGGCGCTGGACTCGGACTGGACACCGATCTCGATCGTAACGTTGCCTTTGTCGGCATTCTCCGCGATGAAAGCATCAGCCATCTCACGCAGCATGGTCTGGTCTTCCTCAGCACCCCACATGGTCAGCTTCACATCGCCCCAGCTTTCTGCGGCGGAAGAAGCCTCACCGGAGGATGCGGCAGAATCGGCCTGAGATGCGGCAGAGGACGCAGCAGAGGAAGATGCAGCACCACCGCAGGCGGTCAGCATAGCGGCCGCCGTCACGGTGCTCATAGCAGCAAGAGCGTTATGACGGGAAATCCATTTTTTCATGATCGAGTTCTCCTTCATTTCTGATTTTAGAAGTGGTATGTTGCCAAAAGTTGCGCACTTATGTTGCGCACATTTGAGCAACCCTCTCGTTACAAACATAGAATACTCTCTTTTCAAGCCTCCGTCAATGGGTGATATTCACGGTATTGCAGCCCGAAAACTGGAAATTCTGACGGAAAAACCCGTGATGCAGCCCACTTTACGCGCAACTTTTGCGCAACATGCGTGTATTCTCCCAAAAAAGCCCCCGGTTTTGGCGTAAAACCGGGGGCTGGGTACGCTATACATCAAGTTATATTTTCAGGAAGCTTGCAGGACAGCATACCTCCCCTGCTGCACAATCTGCGGGGTATCCCATAGAGGGACGCGGGCTATCGTCCATCGTGGGTACGGCTATTCCATTTGGTGGACTCACGCAAAATAACCTGATACCCCTCAATTTGGCGCTGCACCATTTCCTTGCCAAGCAGGCGGTCAAGCAGCATGCGGCAGGCCGTGCGCCCCAGCTGCTCGGCATCGTACTGCACTGCGGACACCGAGGGCGTGATACTGGCCAGCATCGAGCTGTCATACAGGCTGGCAACGCGCAGATCGTGCGGCACCAGAATATGCCGGTTGCGCAACTCACGCATGACCTCATAGGCAATCTCATCGTCACCGCAGAGCAGGCAGTCCGCCTTTTGCTCAAGCGCTGCCTCCAGCGCATCAATGGTCTGCCCTGTTGATTCAATGCCGGAATGAACAAGGCGCTGGTCCACCGGCACGCAGGATTCTGCAAAGCCGCGCAGGTATCCGCGCGTGCGGTCGGTGTTGACGGCGTAGATCGTGCTGCCGACCAGCAGCGCGATCCGCTTGGCACCCATCTGCAGCAGAATACGGGTCATCTCGCAGGCGGCGGTAACCTGATCATTATCCGCCTGCGGTATCGTCTTATCCTCACTGCGGCCAATCAGCACAAACGGCACATCATACTGCCGCAGCAGGTCAACGCAGGGATCGTCTGCCATGGCGTAAGTCAGAATAACACCATCCACCTTATGGCTCGCCAGCTGACGCTGCAGCTGGGTATATTCTGTGCTGGAGGCGTAGCACAGCAGCATGTCGTAGCCGCGCTGATCAGCCATGGTACAGATGCCGCCCATACATTTGCGCAAAAACGGCAGATCCAGTGTAATAAAGCGCTGCGGCACAACCATGGCAATGTTGTTAGTGCGCACCTTTGGGTCTTTTTGCGCAGACACAGGCTCTGTGCGGGCATGTCCCATATAGGCGAACACCTTGGCGCGGGTTTTCTCGCTGATGCGCCCTTTCCCGGAAAGTGCGCGTGACACCGTTGTTTTGGAAACGCCGAGTGCCTCCGCTACCTGCTCGATAGTCATTTTTTCGTTTTCTTTTGCGGCCATTGGGGGAACCTTCTCCTTTGCATTGCATTGCGCAACAAATCTCATATCAGCATAACGGGATATTCTTTCGTTGTCAATGTCCGAAAGCAACAAAAAGCGTTCTGCTTTTTAGCAGAACGCTAAAACAGGCCGATTTTGTCAAAAAATACGGTCCATGTCCTTCCAAACTGCAGTCCGGTAGCGGTCAAGCACAGTGTTTCCCACCGTGGCAGGCTGTTCCGTGCAGTTCTGCACAAACACAAAGCTGCCGCGCCGCACCGCCAAGATTCCTTCCGGCAGAGCCTCCGGCCAAGCCGGACTCAAGCCGATTTCCTTTGCGGCATCGTGATAAAACGCCCGATAAAAAGCCTCGTCAAAGCGGCTGGCCAGATAGTAAGCACGGCCCTTACCGTATCGGTGGACCGCCGCAGCCGGGTGTCCGGCAAAATAGTCCTCGTCATACAGGCTGAGCGGCTCTGCCGGATCTTTCTCGTCAAGGGCCGCCACCTCACACAGGGTGGATGCCTGTGCCGCAGGCAGTGTGCAGCCAGCTGCCGGCATGCAGCTGCGGGTTTCCCCGTCATACATGCCGTCAATTTCGGTGCGGCGCAGCCCCAGCAGTTCAGTCAGTCCATAGGGCGTGTCCCCCAAGCGGCAGAGATCGCTCTCATCGACCACGCCCGACCAGTAGGTGATGATGACTGTGCCGCCGTTTTGCGCAAATGCGCAAATTTTTTTCGCAAAAGCATCGGTCAGCAGGTAGAGCATCGGCACCACAACCAAGCCATAGCCTGTCAGGTCGGCGTTCTGGTCAACAAACTCCACAGCAATGCCCTCCCGTGCAAGGGCATTATAGTGCCGCTTCAGCTCATCCCAATAGCCCATGCCGGCATTGCGCGGGCCACAGGAGCCTTCCAGCGCCCACTTATTCTGCCAATCATGGACTATGGCAGCCTGCTTTTCGCGTTTTACCGCTGTAATTTCGGCCAAAGCCTCCAGCCTTAACCCAACCTGCGCAGTCTCCGTAAAAGAACGGGCATCCTCCCGCCCATCGTGGCCGATGACAGCGCCATGGAGCTTTTCCTCCGCACCACGGCTGGCGCGCCACTGGAAATATAGCACACTGTCTGCGCCGTGCGCCACCGTCTGCAGCGCGGCAAGCTCTGCAATGCCGGGCTTTTTCTGCTTGGAAACAGGCTGCCAGTTGGTAAAGCTGGGGCTGGACTCCATCAGCAGAAAAGGCTCGTCCTTCATTGAATAGAATAGATCGTGCATCATGGCGGTGTCCAGCGCCGTTTCCTCTACCGTCTCACTGGGCTTATGCCAGGTCGGGTAGTTGTCCCAGCTGGCGACATCAATCTCCTTTGCCATCTTGAAATAGTCGATGCCGTCAAACCGATACATCATATTGACGGTAAATTTGGCATTGGGGGCAATTTCTTTGACGGTATCCCGCTCAAATTTCAAGAAATCGATATGTCGGTCGCTGACAAAACGCTTCCAGTCAAGCGCAAGCGCCTGTACGGCGTTTTCACCATGCGGGGCAGGGCTTTCGATTTGCTCCCAATTGGTGTAGTCATGGCTCCAGAAGCGGGCGTTCCATGCCTTGTTCAGTGCCTCCAGCGTCCCGTACCGTGCCTGCAGCCAGCGGCGGAACTCCGCCTGACACAATGCGCAGTGGCAGTCCCCACCCATCTCGTTGGAGATGTGCCAAAGGATGACTGCCGGATCATCCCCAAATCGCTGCGCCAGCTTTTGGTCGATGGCGCGCACCTTCTCACGATAAATCGACGATGTATAGCAGTAATTCTGACGCCGGTTGTACAGCTCCCGCACGCGGTCAGCCCGCACACGGCGCACCTCCGGGTACTTGTGTGCCAGCCATGCGGGGCGTGCAGCGCTGGGTGTAGCCAGAATCGTGCGGATCCCGTTGGCGTAAAGGTTATGGATGATGTCCGCCAGCCAGTCCAGATTGAACACGCCCTCCTCAGGCTCCAGCACCGACCATGAAAACACCCCCAGCGTCACGGTATTGACACGGGCTTTTTTCATCAATTCAATATCCTGTTCCAGAATGTCCGGCCTGTCGAGCCACTGCTCCGGGTTATAGTCCCCGCCGTGAAGTAATTTGCGCCCCTGCATGGCAGATCCTCCTTTGACTGCGCAACATGCGCAACTTATATTCAAGTAATCGTTGCGTTTTATACTGAGTATAGCAAGAAGCCCCTTAAGATGCAAGATGCTTTTATGGAGTATAGTACCATTCAACTGGATATTTCGCACATTCGTCCTTTCCCATCCGTGCCTCTATCGGGAGGTTTCACAACTTTACAGCGGTTCATTTATGCACAGTGCCAAATGCCCGAGTTTCCCACTGTGTGCAGTATTTCTCCGCCGCTCGCCTTCCTACGTGATGAACAAGCCTTTTGGCCCTCGCAGCCTGTCCAACTCCAGCTTGGCATGGCGTTGGTCATCTTCCATGCGCTGGGGCTGTGCCGGTCACCAGTATGCTTGACCGGACAGACGGCAATGTACGGTCCGTTGTCCTTTTCGAGCGCCACGCGGGTATATAGGGCTTCGCCCAGCGGCTTACCGGTCAGATCAATGCGGCCCGATCCTGCCGAAACCCAGCCAAGGCCGCCGTCAAAGTTTTTGGCATAGTCCTCATACTCCCACGAGCCGACCATGACCTCGCCCAGATAATCCATGCCCGCCCAGACAAAATCACCGACCAGACGCGGCTCAGCCTTCGCCAGTTCGCGGAACCTATAGGCATCATTGCAGAAGGTCTCGCTGCCCAAAATCAGCCGCTGCGGGTACTTTTTCAGGTCGTGCTTGTAGCGATAAATGCCGTAGTTATAGCCCGCAATATCCATATTCGCAAAGGCATCGCGGGTTTTGACATCACAGCCATGCAGCGTCGCGCCGCGCTTCATGAATTCATCACCCAAAAGCCCTGCTAAATCGTTGAAGAACTTGCTGCCCACCGACTTTTTCTTGACGGCTTTTCCCTTAGCCTTGGCTTTTTCTGCTTTTTCAGCCTCCTTTTTGGCCTTTTCATCGCTGTACACGCCGAAGCCGATGGAGCTCAAAAAGTTGAAGAAGATATTCACACCGCAGGTCACCGGGCGGGAATCGTCAAGTCCGTGCAGGAAGTCGGTCATCTCCTTCGTCAGGGCGATGCCGCGCTTTTGGGCAGTCTCGCTGACCTCGTTGCCTGTGGAGTAGAGAACCACACAAGGGTGGTTGTAGTCCTTTTCGACCATATCGGTCAGGTCCTGCCGCCACCACTCCGCAAAATACGGTACATAATCGTATTCGGTCTTGTGGATGTACCAGTGGTCGATGTATTCATCCATGACGAGCATGCCCTGGCGGTCACACTCTGCCAGCAAAGCCTTGGAGCAGGGATTATGCGCCGAGCGGATGGCGTTGTAGCCTGTTTCTTTCAGCAGGCGCACCTTGCGGGCCACGGCATCGGGGTCGCAGACAGCGCCCAGCAAGCCGTTATCGTGGTGGATGCAGGCCCCCTGAATGATGACCCGCTCGCCGTTTAAAGTGAAGCCGTTTTTGCCCCAACTCACCGTGCGCACGCCGAAGGTCTCGACCGCCTCATCATCTGCAAATTGTACGCGGCAGCGGTATAAATTCGGCGTTTCCGGTGTCCAAAGACGGGCATTGTCGATGGTAAGCGTAAAAACTGCTTCCCCATCAGATTCCTTCCGAACAGTGGGGAGTCCCTCAAGCATCAGCTGAACCGTGCCGGGCGCACTGGTCCTGACACGGATTTCCACCACAGCCGGCTCCAGCGACACTGTACGGATGCGCACACCGTTGAGCAATATGTGCTTATCCCCTGCCGTCCACAGCTGAACGGGACGATACAGTCCCGCGCCGGAATACCACCGGCTGTTGGGCTGGTCGGCGTTGCGGGCAATCACTCGCAGTTCGTTATCCCCTGCGCGCAAAAATGGCGCACAGTCTACATAAAAATTGGTATACCCATAGGGGCGGAACGCCGCCTTTTGGCCGTTCAGCCAGACCTCAGCGTTGTGATAAACACCCTCAAATTCCAGAATGTGGGTGTCCGACAGCTCGTTTTCGGGCACCGTCAGAGTTCGCTGATACTCATAGTCATAACCCTCATACCAGCCGGTGTTGACGCCGCCCGCGCTCAGGGCCGTGCGCGGCTCCGCCAGCATGGCGTCATGGGGCAGGGTCACGGGCCGCCCGGGTGCGGTATCGCCCAAGTGACGGCAAGTCCAGCCGGTGAGAAGGGGTGTTGCTTTCATAGATCAGTACTCACTTTCCGCTGCTTTGTATAGAAATCTGAAATGCGCGCTTTTTGCAGGGTTGCCGCATTTTTGTTCTTCTGCCTGTACTATACCACATCTGAAACAAAATAGGTGCGCCTTTTCACAAACCGTTTGAATTCACGCAGCACACTGCTATTAGAAATCTTGTACAAAAATCGGATTCAATTTTTGTTATAGATTATGCGTTTAGCCATTGAGAATCTTTCTCTTGTGTTGTACCATGGAATAAGAGCGAATAAAAAGAAGGTATTGCACTGTCATTTTCGCAGCATAAAACCGCGCTGGCCTGCCTTGAAGCGATGCGCAGCGGCAAAGAGTGCAAGGCGCAAATCGTTCTGCCGGTCACACTGATTTCCAGAGAAAGCACGAGGAAGATGCCATGTCAGACTTTATGAAATCATTGAGCAAAATTGCCATTCCCGTTACCCTGCAAAGTATGCTGCAGGCATCCTTTTCCATAATAGATCAAATCATGATCGGGCAGTTGGGCGAAGTCAATATTGCTGCTGTGGGATTGTACGGGAATTTTTCGCTGGTTTTTTCCGTGGTGATCGGCTCAGTCGGCACTGTTGCCGGGATCCTGATCGCCCAGTTCACCGGCGCAGACAACGAGCGTGAGGCATGGTGCAGCCTGAATGTCAGCCTGCTTTGCGGGGCCTTGCTGTCGGTGCTGTTTTTACTGGCTGCCGGGGGCTTTCCGGCACAGATTTTACAGCTTTACACCGCCGATGGGCGTATTCAGCAAGCCGGTACGGTGTATTTTAAAACTGTAGCACTCGCCTATCTGCCGATGGCGCTCAGCACGGTCCTGTCCGCGTGGCTGCGCTGTAAGGAGCATGCTGCCATTCCCTTTTGGGCCAGCCTCGGCGCGGTGGCTGCCAACACCGGGCTGAACTACCTGCTGATATTCGGCAAGCTCGGGTTTGCCCCCATGGGGGTGCAGGGCGCAGCGATTGCCACGCTCGTTTCGCAGCTGCTGAATTTCCTGCTGATTTTACTGGGCTTTGTGGTCTGCCTCAGAAGGGATGGCAGTCATCCTCTGTGGACGCTGCATTTTGAAAGAATCACCCTGCGAGCGTACGGCGGCATGATCCTGCCGATTTTGCTCAGTGAGTTTTTGTGGAGCTTGGGGCAGAATGTCGAGTCTGCAGTGTACGGGCATCTCGGCACAGCCAACCTTGCCGCTTACACCCTCACCTGCCCGATTCAGTCGCTGATCGTAGGTGCATTGAGCGGGTTATCGGCGGCAGCCGGTGTGATGGTCGGCAAGCATCTGGGAAAGAAAACCTACGACGCCGCCTACGGGGATGCCAGACGCATTATGCTGACCGGGCTGGTCGGTGCTATAGGCGTAGCCTCGCTGCTGGTACTGTTTGCAGGCGCATACACCAATCTGTACCGGGTGGACGCTGATGTACAGACGCTGGGCAAAGCATTGCTGGTCGTGTTTGCCCTGTATGCACCCGTCAAGGTAGAAAACATGATTTTGAGCGGTGGTATTTTGAGGAGCGGCGGCAATACCAGAGTAATCATGATCATTGACACCATCGGCACATGGGGCATCGGCATCCCGCTGTGCCTGCTGGCCGCATTTGGTTTGCACTGGGGCATTGTCGGTGTGTATGCCTTGCTTACAACGGAGGAGATTTTCCGCCTGGCCGTCTCGCTTGTCATCTTCAAAAAGCGCAGCTGGATGATCAGCCTGTGACCGGAAATTTCAGCGTACATATCTGCTCACAAAGCAAGGTCCTCACGCCCAAAACTACCGTTCAACTTGTACTGTTTTCTGCCTGGTCATCTCCCCAATATCAACCCTTGCCAATCATTCTATCTTTATAGGATGTACTCCATCTGCCGTTCCTTTGTTTTCATACCCATCTTCTCATAGAAGCTTTCAGCCGATGTGTTACCCGCCCAGACATTCAAGGTCACCTCATAGCAGCCAAGCTTCTTTGCCTGCTGCTTCACATATTCAAACAGGCTTTCCCCGATATGTTGTCCGCGTGTCTGCTTGTCAACGCACAGATCATCAATAAACAGTGCCTTAAACGGAACCATATTGGTAGAAAACGGTTGCTCCTTCAACTGGCAGAAAGCATACCCCATACACACATCATCCTCACCGGCTGCAACAAAGATAGGCTTATCCTCCTGCTCCAGCAGTTCTTTCAGTTCGCTGTCGGTATATTTTGTGGTGCCGGGGATAAACACATCCGGGCGTATCTCTGCATGGATCTGTAGTACCTGACCCAGCAGCTCCATAATTCTTTGGATGTCCTTTTCTTCTGCCTTACGAATTTTCATCACAACACAACTCCATTCAACGGTATTCCCTTTGTCCCACAAAAGCTCCGTAACTTCCCCGCCATCCTTGA